>Ga0116231_10008211_pt1 | contig 18454 bp, 17 predicted proteins | sample S1TSphgellanicum_2_FD_89695 | JGI IMG/M metagenome (GOLD analysis project Ga0116231, IMG submission 89695) | Host-associated microbial communities from peat moss isolated from Minnesota, USA - S1T2_Fd - Sphagnum magellanicum MG | ecosystem: Host-associated > Plants > Peat moss > Unclassified...
AATTTTGAGGGATTGCCTTTTATCTGTTTTTTTTTGAAAAAAAAAAAAAAAATAAATTGTGTTTTTTTTTTTTTTTTTTTTCAAAAACTTTGGCAATCCCCCCCCCCCCCCCTCTCCCCCCCCCCCCCCCCTGTGCAGAGAAAGTAGCATCAAGAGGTTTAGGAGAATGTTCAAAAGAATCAAAGCTTTGAGGTTTGGGGAAATGTCTAAAAGAATCAAAGCTTTTAGGTTTTGGGCAAAATGTTCAAAAGAATCAAAAGAGTTGAGGTTTGAAAATGTTTTAAGTAAACCAACCAAAGAGTTGAGCTGAATCCTTTGCCACCTCTCCTGACACCACACTTGACAAGGAAGTGCTCCTGTGACACATCTGAGAGCTCACAAATTCAGCAATTTCTGTGTCAATGGGGGGGGGAGGAGTTGGAGATATAAAAAGAGAAGAAAGAGTGAGATTCTTCATCTTCCTGTTGCCTCTTCTCTCTATCATTCTAGGGTTCCAATGGACAAGATTATGATTGATTCAACTTAATATAGATGTTGGAAAATTGACAGTGCACATTGTTCACATGGTTCCTAGCTGGTGTTAGGTATCCTTACCCCACATTTGGCAATTCGTGGTCACATTTGGGTTTTCCTGCGGAGGGGGCTCCCTCAACAAGAAACTCATTATAGAGTGTCATGAAAGGCAAAAATGATTGTAGAATACCACAATACGCATAAACTTTCCTACAACACCTTTCCCACTTATAGGTGTTTGTTGGAATCAGACACTTAAAAGAATGAAACATACAAGCTCGATCATCTCCATCAATACCACAATCCAGAAACTACCAAATGTAAGAAACAATGACCTTTGTCAAGCTCAACCACTTGTTCAGAATGTTAGAATTCTATCCTAAATTCTAACAGGAAATACACTTTAACCACATATCAATCTTCAGGAGCACAGTCCTGCTGCCTTCATATACACAAGGAAAAGAGAGTTTCCTCCTCCTTATCAACTAAAACTGTTTCACTCCTCACAACACACTAGCAAATAAATAGCCAGTTGGAAAATCTGGCTAATCTGTGTAAGACAGCAAGTGACCAGTTTTGTTTAGTTCACTGAATCCTAGAGAATGGGTGAAGTGCTTGAAATTAAAGTCAAGGACTCTCAGGAAATTCAAGATAGTTGAACAGCCTTTGTTGGTTCATGTAACTTATGAACCTGAAATCCTGATGTGACATACTGTATGTTTGATGAATTGTCCATCTACAAATGTCATGCCTGCCAATTTTCACATGTGAAAATATGAAAATTAATGGAGGAGACTATGAAAATACAATAGTTTTGTTGTTGCTGTAGCGTAGGATGCGCAGCTCACAGTAGTACTTTATGGCCTTGGCTAGGCACTGCTTTTCAAGATTCTCTGAACGTGTTGCAAAAGAATGAAGACTGTCCCTATGAGAAATCCGGTCCACCTAAACACCACATTAAGAAACCACACACAGGATTATTTTTACTTTCAGTTCAAAGACAAAGTAGCCACTGCATGGAGTGGAAGTAACACCTAATCCAGAGGGAAGCCCTATATCATATTGGAAAAAGAGTACCCTAGGTGACTACAGTACTTACAACCTCCACATTCAGCAAGAGGTTCCATAATTGAAAAGTCAGCACACAGCATTCTGCTTGCAGTGCACCCATTCTTAGGTCCATTCTATGAGATCGCAGAGAAAATTCCACAATAATGCTTTGAATGGAACTATTGTGCCCAAAACAAAAATGAGAACAAGTGCAGTCATAACCTTGTGTGTGTAAATCACAAAGCATCAGGCCATCACTTTCATCATGAATAGCAGTAATTAGCTGCCATCACTCCCCACTGACTTCATCAGCTCCTGACAGTAGTTGTAGATATGTATATGCAATAATCAGCTCAAAGTTCATGCAAATTATGCAAAAATCAGTGTACTGAGTTTTTGCCACATTTTCCAGAAGCAACTGGAAGAGTCAGTCATGATGTTTGCAGGCCTTAGCTTCAGTTATGTTCATGCTGACACTTGATGGATTTAAGCAAGGTGAAGTACCCTGTGATAGTTCAGCATAATGCTGCTGTAATTTTGATGAGATCGCAGAGAAAACTCCACAATATCATTTCAAAAGCAACCATTGTATCAGTTCCAGCAAAACCAAAACCAGCATGACAAGAATGAGTGTGGTCATAACCTTATGAGTGTCACTCAAAACACCTTCAGCATGCAGTGACTAGCTGTTATGACTCCCAACAGGATGGTGCTGCAACAGGATAATTTACCTACCATTTGCTCAATGATTGGACCATCGTCAAGTTCTTCAGTGACAAAATGGCTGGTAGCACCTATGAGTTTTACCCCAGCTTCATATGCCTAAAACAATCCAACATAACCATAAATCAAATCTCACATCAATCAGCCCTCCATATTTGGAATGAGAGAAATGCAATGAAAGATATTATAGACATGGTTTCAAAGCGATGCTGTGCTGTAATTGGGCAATATCACACTGTATTGCATTGATTTTGCTGTAAATCTTGTGAAGTTAGTGGTTCTCGGTTGAACCTGTCTATATGGATTTGCTCCCTTGAATGAAGGCAAGAGACCATGATGGATGTTGATGATGTCCTTCTTATAATGTCTAAGGAACTCTGGTGATAACACCTGCATCAGAAACTTGTGAATGATTGACTGACTGCACTGCACAACTGAAAAGCAAATTCACATCAATGCTGCCCTGGGTGTCTGCAAAAGATTCTTTCAGGTGAGACAGCTCTGCATGCACTTAAAAATCAAACAGATTTTTGGCAACCTAGACCTTCCAAATTTGAGCACAGCTGAACAAGGGATGGTGGGGCCTGGCATAGTAGAAGAACCAAATCCAGCTGGGAGCTGATCCCAGTAGAATTCAGATGCATGTGATGGCAACAAGTTCAGACAGAAAACTCAGACAGCTCACCCTATACCTATACACGAAGGATGCAGATCTTCTTAATATCCTTAAGACTTATACTCTGTTCACAGCTATTACCTGCATGTAGCGGGCTAACACCAGGAAGTCAGTCCCTGAGACAAGATTGAGTATCTCAGGTTCACGCTTATTGCCCTTGCTCGTAGGCAAATAATGGTAAGGAATACCATGCCTCTCCAAGAAGCGAACAACATGAGTATTTGGCTCGCGATCATGGTTGCTGTAGTTATTTGCCACCAAACTCATTGTGAGTCAGAATAAGACCAAATTGTGCCAAGGCTGGAGTTGGCACTTACTATGCCACCAAATGTCAACTTGCAAACCATATTGCTGCAGATGGTCTGCTCCTTGACTCTGGATGGTTTCTCAACAAGAATGAAAGCAAGAGAGAGAAAGGGAGAGAAGCTATGGAGAGCAATCAGAGCAAGGATTATACCTAATGACACATCCTATATCAACAGGAAGCTCGCCTTCTTGCCAGCGATACAAAAGATCAACCAAACAATGATCCTGCAGATACAAATCACATGTCTCAATGTCCTAGACCAGAGACACAACTGTGGCATTCATCCATGCAAAAGGCTCTTCTGTCTTCACTTGCTTCTGCTCTCTACTACTTACCTGCCAGGATGCAAGCACAGCCATCTTTAAGTCAGGATCCTTGCTTGGGATTTTTACAATCGACTTGTCTGCATTGAACAATCTGGAAAGCTGAGAAAAGTCATCATCCATGACAGCCCGGGGCCACTGCACAGGATCAAATGCAAACTCACTGGCAACTGGTGTAAGCCCACTTCAGAAGAAATCACAGTGCAAGAAATGTTGAGTCCATTCGAATGTTGGTTAGCAGGAAGCTGGAAGCTCAAGAAAGAGCAAGATATAAGCTGAAGACACGTGGTATTTCCTTAAAGGAGCACAATATAGCTTAAATACACACAGGGAACCTTTACTGATAAAAGAAGAACATTTAGGCTGTGTGGCTAAGTGAGCCATACCTTCGTGAATAAAATACAGGCTTTCCCCCATCAAAATCAATGTACAGATCAACATTGAGTATATTTGCTCCACGAGATGCAATACACCTTGATATACTGGCAACAATGCCAAGCTGATCCTGCATCAAGCATTGTGCATGCATTCAGAACCTGCACATTTTGGTTGACAGTTTCTGCAGGTGTCTCTTGATTTAAAATACATGTTCACAAGTACTGAGACCTTGTCCAACCTTGTGAATTAGGTCAACCTGTATAGAAATAAGAGATGGATGACCCACTAAAAGGCTAAAAGAGATTTGTAGATCTGATAACATTACAGCAAGATATCAGTAAGCATGAAAGAGAGGAAGCCCAACCCTAAATTGAACAGAGATGATGAACCCAAAAACTAAGGAGGAGTTTGAACAACAACAGCAAAAGTCATACACATGCTCAGATGCCTACAACACCAATATTGTGTAGTATAACATTCCCACTGCCTTCATCAGCTCCCAGCAGTAGGTGCAGGTCAATGTCAAACACTAATAAAAAAACATCCTGAGTTCCTGTCACAAGACTTGCAGTAACAGGAAAAATCGCAGCCATAACGCTGGCTAGCTCAACAGAACATACATGGAAGAAAGATGGAAGAAAGAGGAATACCCAAAGCAAAAGAAAAAGTAAATGAAAAACCCCGACAAGAAAAGAGGAAAAAAAAGAAGGGAGAGAAACAAGATGGAGATGGGACCTTGAGAGGTTTCTGGTCAAACAGTATGAGAACATAACAGCAAACTGCAGGAGGCAGTGAAGAAAGAACACCAAATGGAAGCAAAGAAGTGAATTCAGAATGGGTATGAACAAAAGCGACATGGCCAATTGGTTCTGTTTCGAAATCATCCCAAAAAAAAAAACTCCATGTTTGCTAGAGAAAACCTCACAGCATTTCGAAAAAGCGAAAGAACAAAAGCGTCGTCTCTCCTTCTTCACACTTACAGTGCACTGGAAAACGTGAACGCCGTGAAGTCTGCTGTTGGAATGTCCCTCCGTCTCTGCTTTGCCTACGTAAAACCGCGCGCGCCTGGATTCACGGTCACCGTTCCCATTGGAAGTGCATCCGAATCTGCGCAATCCACTAGCGATGAGGTTTCGACCACTCGCCAATCTCGTCGTCACCTTCTCCACCAGCATTTTTTTGGGGGGCGCCTAAACAGAAGAAGAATCTCACCACCACGCTCCTCCTCCTCCTCCTAGTCGCAATTCGCACCACCACATTCCAACAAAATTCCTCCTTAACAAGGCCAACAACTCAGGACACAACCCCCGAAAAAAGAGGAAGAAGAAGAAAAAAAGACAGAAAAACTCTTCACCACACCATGAATCTTCCACCAAAACTGGACCCCAAAAATCAAACACCAACAGATCCTACAATTACAAAACCTCCATGAAATCTGAGACAGGAGCACCCAAAAAAAAAAAGGAACTAAAAAAAACCTGGGAACTGGAGTAGAGAGAAAATTACGATGGGGGAAAGCAGCGGAGAGAGAGGAGAAGAAGACCGACTCGTCGCTCGTTGGCAACAGCGAAGGAGCAAATCGCGGCAACAAAACAGCGAGCGAGCAAGCGAGCGAGCGAGGGAGACATAATCCAGCAAAGATAGATATCGATCAAGATAAGCGGCCAGAAATTTACGACAATTTTTATGGCGAACTGGATATTGTTTGAACAGAAATGAAATTTCTCTTTTTTTTTTCTTTTTTTTTTGGCTCAGTTTCAATTTCATTTCTGACATTTATGCCAAAAATCCTGAGTCCCGGGCTGCTGTATTTAATCATTATCTAAATAAGCTGTCTCTTTTGTTTTTGTTTTTTTTTTTAATAAATTGATTTATTTATTTTTGCCCTTTTTGTGATGGAAGGAAACATCAGGAGGAGGAGGAGGAGGAGGAGGAGGCTGTCCTCTAGCAATTTTATCGGGGGCGAACTTTCGCCACTTCTCCACCAAAAAACAATCCAATGTGACTCATACAAATCCTTTTGGGCCCAAAGTCGCCAGAATTATATAGGAAAACTTTTTTAAAAATAAAATTCATCATATTATATAGATAATAGGTTCCAGCAGGTAGCCAAAATATAGCAGGATTCTTTACAAAATTTTCACTTTCCTCTCTTGCCTGTAGCCAAATTTGGCTAATTCCTCCTGTGGATGATGGCCAGTTTGGCTACATCACAAAATTGAGAGGAAAAAAAACGAAAAAGCCCTGGGAGGAGAAGCTGAAAGGAGCAGAGTTTTATTTTTATTTTTTTATATTTTTTTTATTTTTTTATATTTTATTTATTTATGTATTTAATAATTTTAAAAATTAATTAATTAATTTTTAGTTAATTTTAATACCAAATTTCCAAAAAAATTGTTGACCAACCAATTCCTTTTTTACAAATGCTTTTGCAGAAATCATTCTTCTGACTTTAATCAACTTTCAACCATATTTTTGCCACTCTCAATCAATCACTAAAGTCATAAAAATAAATAAATAAATAAATAAAGGAAAAACACCCCCCACAAGGGAATAAGAGAAGGAAAAAAAAAAAGACAGGACTTCACTAAACCAAAGATCATCACACTTCAAAGTGTAGAACTCACAATGGGGAGCCTCCTTAAGAGGAGAAAACACTAAACCTAAGACTTAAACCTATCACCAATAGTATGAAGCAAGCCATGCAAAGAGATGGGTGAAAATTTTTGGAAGGACACCAATCGAGATAGGAAGACCTCTAGAGCCTCTTTTACTAACTATGCTATGTTGACACATTGAAAAAAGAAATTGTCTAATATAAATATTTAAATATTTGTATTGTTAAAAAAATAAAATAAATCATATTAGGGTGTTGATCGCAATATAACCCAACTTTTCACAATCACTCCTTTGCTTACCAAAATTATAAAAAAAGTTGGGTGCACTGTTGGCATTCTTGGAAAGATCTCCACGAATAAGATTTAATGAGGGTGATTTGGAAGTTTTTTAGACCTAACATGCAAGAGAAATTGAAATCGAGTATTTTTGTCATTGAAAATTCAATTAAAATTACTAAACAAATATTTTTGAAAAAAATAAATAATTGGGTAACCAGTTCACACTTGGGCTAACAGCATAGGCTACACTAGTTACACTGAACATACAATTTAAACCCGAATATTCTAACTTACCCCCAAAAGCATGTTTGTGAAGTGAAAGGCATTCCCTTGTGCTTAGTTAGTGTCTTGATATTCATGCCTATATCTTTTGTGAGTATGAGCCTGGTGATTTCTTTGGGAAAATATTCTCATTGTTGTCCATTTTCCTCATAAAATGTGGGAATTTTCCACATGTTGAGGATTTCTGAGAATTTTCCCAATGGGTTCCCAATATCTTCCCTAAGTTCCCAATGTGTTCCCCAAGGGTTCTCTCAATAGCACCTCACTTTAATCCCATATGTTTTGCCTAAAGTCCTCCCCTTCTCGCCTATATAGCTGAGCCAAAGGGAGAAGCTCTCCATCTTTCCATATAATCTTCTATTTTGGGGAAGCTCCATAGTTTCAACTCTTTTTTTGCCATGGGCCAATCAAATTGGCTCATTGCACCAAAAGAAAAGTTGGACTTATGAGGCACCCCCAACAAATTTCACAAAGTCCCTTGAGAAATATCCTCTTCTTCACATTAGAAGTTTCATGGCCACATCTCCAATCAATCATATCAGCCAAAATTGTGTTAGTGCCACAAAAAGAATTATCAATACAAAGCAAATTGGAACAAATCAACTTTAGAATAGTGGTGAGCTTGTAATGGCTTTTGTGAACAAGCTTCTTCTTGATGACATTTGAGATCATTTGCAAGACATACGAATTCTTTTCTATTGAAAAAAAAAAACAAAGCCAACGCAACTTTATTTCATGAAGTTACACGCTAGGGAAAAAAAAAACAACTTTAAACTATTTGAAAAGGACTATGAAGGGACAAAACTAAGGAGACAAATTCATGAAAACAAAAGGGGTTGAAAGTTGAAACAATAAGTAGCTTGTAGCAATACGAGGCTTTTACATAGGAATGTGTAGAACCCCAAAGAAAAGTTTTGAGATTAGGGTAATTTGCAAAGAACCTTTTCTTTCTTACATTCTATGGATTGCCCACTTTCTAGAGGTGGGCTTCACAAGTCCTTCACAACAACATTGCTATTTTGGAAGGCCATGGATCAAGGACCATTTTCAACAAACACATAAGGTGCACAACACCTATACAACCCTACCTACATGGTAGAATAGGTGTCATTCCAAAGCATCAAGTGAACATTGGTTGTTTTATAATTGGTTGTGAGTTCAATTCACTAATAGGCCATGCCCACATGTTATATGCTAAGGTAATTCTAGTAAAGGGGTCACCAACTCACCAAGTCAATGATATATGTAGTCATCCAACTAACAATGTATGTGAGTACTTTTGGTCAAATTCTTGGGGAGGTTGGGTGAAGAAGGGTGAGGGTTGAACATATTGCCCCTATTGTGGCTTTTTAAAAGAGTGTCCATCTTTGAAATCAAGGGATAGCTTGATGAGTTGCTTCATGAAACAAGAGTCACTTGGTCACTCATGGTTGGCAAACTAATTGAAGGTCCCTTTTGTTTTGGCATGGTAAACTTAGTTGGATAATAATACTAAATTGGCATTTTTCTTCATTGCATTCATTTAGTAAACTATCAATGCACATTATACAATAACTACTTTTGTCAACTTTCTTATAAATTATGGTTATTATTGAAAAATCCAAAATTAGTTTCATTATATTTCCTTTCAAACATAGTATATCATCACATTGTCTAGTGCAAATCCATTTTTCCCACAATCACCTTGTCGTAACAAATAAAAATCAACCTCCAAAGTAAAAAAACCCACAATCACCTTGTCGTAACAAATAAAAATCAACCTCCAAAGTAAAAAAAAATGTTAATTGTTAGACTACGAATATATTATGAAAACAAAAATAGAGATGGACCTTGTTAATGTCAAGTCAATGCATGTTAAGGTGGGTCACTTTTGATCTTACAATGTCAATTTATGTGTTGTGACTCTAAATGCAATGGTTAATTAATATTTTGCATATAAAAAATTCAATAATTTTTTTTTTTAAATTATTAATTTGAGTATGTATATGATGTGGGTGTGTTTTTCACAAATTGTAAAATTTATGGACTTTAAAAGTTAAAATCATGAACTTTCACACTTGAAAGCAATATTCATATATGGATTTCAAAATGATCAAATGATTGATATTAGGATTGTTAAGGACTTTACTTTAGTTAAACAATATATCAATATAGTAAAAAATTTTAAAAATTTGCACCATGTCAAATGTTGATTATTATGAATAGATTTTTTAGGTTAATGTTAAAAACATGGGTCCATATAATATTTTTAAATATAAATTTTATGTTGGGTTTGTGCATAGATGCATAAAAAATTAAATGTACTTGAACATAAACACAAAAGAAAAAGAAAAAAGTGTGGAATAAATGGATTGTTGTTATTTAAATATTAAATCTTTTGAAAGCTCAATTTTTTTAATTAATAAAATGGGCTTTGAATGATATATTCAATTATCGCTTTTTGAACCTCTTTAGCTTGCATTCACCCTACCTTGCAAAATGTCCACATGCATTTGAGATGTCCCAAGATGCAATATTATGACAAATGTAAAATTTATATACATGTTCATGGAAAAGAAAGGTAGTCTCATTGCTATTGAAGAAGGTGGTCAAAGTTGCTACTAGCTAATACCTCCATTCCATCAAAGACATTGAAAAGATACAATGTCTTTTAAATTTGAATGTTACCTTTTAGTGGGAAAGTTGTACGGACCTCTTTTAAAATTGAAAGTAAACTATCCTTTGTATGATTGTATGTAGGATCATGAATTGAGAAAGGTAGAACTTTGTAAGGAAAGGCCTAACTTGTGAAGGGGATGGGTTTATGCTCTTGAACAAAAGTACCATTGAGGTTTTAAAAAAAGTTTGGATAGGAGAAAATTAGTCATTGTCTATTGAAGAAATATAGTTCGTTCATCCATGGCTTACACAAATAATGATGTTAATTATATTATAGTATCGTTAGCATCTCCAATAAAATGAAATTTGTGTTTGATAACAAAAATATCTTAGTTTTGTTAATTTGAAAAGGTTGTGTCATGTTTATATATTTTTAAACATTTTATTATCATATGTAAACATGGTTTAATAAATTATTTGACATGAATAAAGTATAAGGTTGAAAATGGTCATGAGAAAGGTTTGGAAATTAGGGTGTGGAAGTTCATAAGACAATGTGCCAAGTGGTTAAATTCAAACAATTCTTTTAAACATTAATGACAGCTTGTCTTAATGGGAACCTCTTCCTAGAAGGTAGGTATTTTATTCCTTGCAAAAATGTGTTCTATGATCCTTGTGATATTATCATTTAAGATGTTCACCCATGTGAATATTATTTTTAGCCTTAAGGCAAATAACTTTTGAATGCATATGGCCTTTGGTGTGTTAGCCTAACTAGCTCACACATGATTTGAAAACTCATTTGATTTAATCAACTTATTAGTTTTACAAATAATAATTACAATTTTGGATTAAACTAGACGTACTCTTTGGTTGTTGTTTTTTTTTTTATAATCATTTTGCATTGAAATTATTTAGAACTATGTTACAAGGCGCCATCATCTTTCATGATTTTGTTTGAACTTGCCATAAAATGCAAAGTTGTTCTAGGAGGAGCCATTTGTTGCCTTACTTAGAAACTTGGCAAAATAAAATGTATTATGTGTTAGTAGTAACAAATTTCAAAGTTTAGGTAAGAAACCAATTGTCTAGTTATGAGTTTAAAGTCGCATAACTATGGAACCATGTTGTTTAATAGATAGTTTGAAATGCTTACCTTCAAAAACAAAAGAAGACACAATATCCATTAAGGTGAATAGATGATCCATCATGCTCGGCTAGCAAACTTCACATCATTCCAATTTTTCAAACTCCACAATAACATAGTTCAATGAATCTCAAAGCTCATCTAGGCAACCCATTTGCTAGGCATCATATCCCATGTTTTGTACTAGTATTGACCTAAATTGACACATTGTTCCCAAAATACTATTGTTGTGGGAAGGACTCCACAAGTTTTATGCACAACATATTGGCAAACATTGCATATTTCATCAAGAAGGTTTCTATGAGTAGATTGTTTACATGAAACAAATGACAACATGGTGTTAATTTTTAAAACCAAAGTATTTTGAAACAATGTTTGAAGTGAGAATATTTTACTCATGGCAAAGGTCCCATATATATACAAATTGAAGATAGTTGAAGATTTTTTCAACGTTGCTTCAAAATAATGAGGCACTGAAATTGTTATCAACAACTATATGGCAAGTATAACTTCTACTTTATAGCAAACCAAGTTGTTAACATTAATTAGTACTAACCTTCTATTAAGCCAAAAATCACTGCTTCTAATAGGATTGATCATTATCAATCACCATTTCCAAATGAGGTTAAGCATGTGGTGTGATTACTTTTAGAAAATTCATTCAACACCCTCCCTCACACTTGACTTCTTAAGTTTTATTCTATCCTTCATAACAAACTTCACTATATGTACAAAAAATCAATCCTCAATTAAATATCATAACTCAAGAATATATATAAACTAATTATGAAATTTATCATATTGTAACAATTAATAAATAAATAAATAGATTAGTAGGTTTTTAAATGATCAATAAGTTTATATATATATATATATATACATTAATTGATAGGACTACTATTTTATTTAAATTTATTGAACTGAGTACTTTCATGCATTTGATCCTATATTATTCCTCAATAAGGCATATCTAATTTTACATAACAACTTTTTGCTCGTTAATAGGCACATATTCTACGCTAACTTTCCAAACTCCATTTCTTCATGAATAAAATGATGTCATTCAATATGCTTAGTTCTAGCATGCAATATAAGATTTAAAACAAGTTTTAAAGTGCTTTGGTTGTCACAAAGTAAAGAATAGGTTTACTATCATGAACACCAAGTTTAGCTAGTAAATTTCTTACCCATGTAATCTATTTGGTTGCTTTTGTGAATGCATTATATTTCACCTCAATTGTTTGACAACATCATAGTTGATTAAAGTTGACTACTCCACAAAATTGGAAAGTAGTTGAATTTGAAAAGCAACCTAGTAGTGAACTTGAACTTATTTAGGTCTTTGGCCCAATATGCATTTGCACATAACACCATATCTTTTAATCCATTTCAAGGAAATAAGATGCCAAATTTTTTCATACCTTGAACATATTTTAGTACTCACCGTGAGGCTACCATATGTGCTTTTATGGTGTGGATACAAATATGCTTAAGTAGTTCACAAAACATGACAAGTTTGGTTGAGTAATGGTGTAATAGATAAGATTACAAATTATATTTTAGTATTTTACCACATTAGTTGAGTTTGAATCCATATTAGTATAGAGATGAACCCCTTCCTCCATTGGTGTGTTGACTAGATGACAATATGCCATTTGATATTTATCTAAAACAATCTAGCATATTTACATTGAAACAACATTATGCCTTCAATGAAATATAAAGACTCTACTCCTATGTAGAGTTTTGTTAGCCCAAGTCATGACATCTCGTAATGCTTTTCTAGTTCTTCTTCTACCATGAGTAATTTATGGTCATCATCTCCTATCAAAAGCACACCATCAACATACAAAAATCAAGATTATGCAATACCCTTATGTAAAAATGTTATAGTAAAGATTGTGGTTTGCGTGACTTCTCTTAAATCCATGTTGATGAAAAAGGAGTCAATGTTAAAAGGAGTTAGACTTCTCATTGACTAAAGATTTGTCATTTGCATCCTCCAAAACAATGGGAATTGTTGCTACCAACTCTAGTCCTAGTAATTTCTTTTCCTTCGAGGCCATTGCTTGCATGACTTCCTCATTAAACACTACATCTTTAGAAATCACAATTTGGCATGTATGAGGGTTATATATAAGGTATGCCTTGGACATGTTATGATATCCCACAAATAGGCTTTTAGTAGATCTTGGCTCCATCTTTCCACCTATTAGTTTAACTACATGAATGTATGCCAAACAACTAGACACTGAATTAGAGTTGGATGCATCTCAAACTACACCTCTAGCATCTCCCATATTGACCACCACTACTTTTGCATCTTGGTCAATCCTTGTGGGAAGACAAGTCCCCACAAGTCTTCCTTAAAGATAGTTTTGAATTTTACCTTCATAGTTCATAGTTCAATGTTCCCTCCAACTTGCTAGTGGTGTCAAAAAAAATTGAATCGGTACCTTGTTCCTAACTCATGATTGCTAATAGACACTATTCAACAAACACCACTTTCTGTTGCAATAGTTGATCTCACTTAAGAAAATAAACACACTACAAATTTCAATCTTCTCACTAGTGTTCTAATATCGTGTAAAATCAAAGTATATTGAAACAATTTGAAATGAGAACATTCTTTTCACGGCAAAGGTCCCATATATATACAAATTGAAGATAATTGAAAACTTTTTCAACATTGCTTTAAAAACGATGATGCACCAAAATTGTTATCTACAAATGTATGACATCTATAACTACTACTTTACAAGACATTAACTGTTAACCTTAATTATTACTAACCTTCTATTAAGTCGAAAGTCATTGCTTCCTAGTAGAATTGATCATTATCAATCATCGTTTCTGAATGAGGTTAAGTAGGCGATGTGATTTCTTCTAGAAACTTTGCTCAAACATAATTTGGTTGTTGACAAGTACTTTTGAGACTTCCAAGTTAATGATGAAAGTAGACTCATTACAAAGCGCCCATCTTTGCAAGTAGGCAACCCAGGCATCAAATTTGTGCTTCATCCAAATGTACCAATTTGTATATCCATGCAAGAAGTGTGAAGAGGTGATGACATATTTCAATTATGGCCCACAAAAGTTGACTAGTTAATTGGGAAGAGCACCAAGGAGGTGGAAGGGGGGAGCCATTTTCTTTCTATTTTTTGGGGACTCCTTTCATTTTTTGCTACCTAATTATAAATGAGATGAATGTAAATATATACTCTTTTTAATTTATAAATATGGTATTTTCTGGAAATTAATAAGAACGCAGATTTACTTATGAATAAATAAACATCTAGAACTATATTTTGAATTGCCTTGTTTATTTTATAAGCATTTTCAAGAGTTTTGGCAGGCCTATTTGATTTTCCAAATGTCTATAACATTTACATCCATAATAATATTAGACAACTACATTACTTTGAGCTGACATCATTTTATATAAAATTGCAAGTGAACCCCGTGTGCTCACTTACTTGTACAATTATCTCAAGCCCATCAGAGTTTATTCCGTCAGCACAAAAGCAAGCTCAATAAATCCAAAGAGGGCAATACAAAAGCTCAAAATGTTATGCTTCAATTTTGCTTATAGAGTGTAGGTTTGTAATTCAATCTACACTTGATGTGCAAAATTGGAATATGATATTTTTATTTCTCTTTGGTGTAGTTATCTACCAAAGTCATGAGCTTTTACCATTATAATTGGAATGTGGTTCCAGGTTTAAGACCTTCCCAACATCTTGATCTTCATTTGTGGGGTGTTTATAGTTGAATGTTCATGTGCAAAAGGAGTAGGGTGTGGAGATCCGATTGAGATGAGTTCTGGTGTACTATAACATGGAAGGAAAGAGGCCCATGATCTCAATAGAAGTTTCTCAATACTGGACTACAAGATCCTGTTGTAGCTTCTTGAGTAATGTTTCTTCTTCACCCATTAAGCAACTTTATTGGGACTGGGGAATACTGCATGTTGTTGTATTTGCTTCTGATCATAGTGTCAAGTTTACGGCTTACTGCCAGAACTGTTGGATGAAGAAGATGAGATTTGGGTGTTGCCTCATTGCCAATGCCACAAAACCATGGTGAATTGTGGACTATAGCAAAGCAATTGAGGCTCCAATTTTTACTGTCTGGAGCAAACTTGCTATGAGTATTGTCAGTGCATGCTTTTGATACTGGAAGAGATCTGCTGATAAATCCAAATACTGCATATCGTCAGGTGCTCTAATGGCTTTGGTATATCTAGTTATGGCAGGTAGAGTTTGCACCAGCACTAATTGGGATTTTGTTGAGTACACACCTGTGGACTCAACAACCCTAACAGAAGATGGTAAACAATTGCCTACCCATCTCCTCATTTGTGCTTGTCTTTCATGCTCTTACAGTGAAACATGCTTAACCTTTTTATATATATTCAAAGTGGTGGGAATGACCTCACTGTGAATCAAGATCATATCCACCAATTGCTTCAGTAGTGACAGAAAAGGATTGCATGGCACTCTGACTGGGTTGGTGGTCTGAAAAATGGCATGACATACCTGTAGTTTCACTTGGAAGAATGTATACCAGAAATTACAGAAGCAGAACCCTCATCAAGTGCATCTGCTAATTCAGACGTATAATTATGCAGGAATCCATATGTGAAAGTTTAGTGATTGAATGCTCATCTGCTTATCCTGTCACCATGCTCAATTGAATTAGATGACAGAGCCAAAAATCTAGGCAAAAAGAATCACCAAAATTGACTGAGTGATCTGGTGTACACTTCAAGCTTTGAAATGACCCTAGTTTTCCCTTGTTCAAACTTCAAAATTTTCTGACTTTTGACAGTTTACAGAGTTGTAGCTGGCACATCCACAACATCTGCATCAATGTCCATAGCTTGAGACCTTGTTTCCACAATTGGATCCAGGACAACTTGTTCCCCCTTCACAAGTTTTGGTGTTTCAACATCTTCAGGCACTCTATCAACTCCAGCCATTTCATCATCTTGAGTTCCTTGTACTGTCAGAATAGCCTCCCTTTTGGTATCCCCATTTACAACCACTGCTGTTTCCCCCTCCCTGAACTCTGAAGCCACAGGCAACTGGACAGTCTTGTCCACTGCAGTTGAAGGTAAGGTCTCATCATTAAGAGACAGGCGCTGGAGCATTTGACCTGCCTCTGCTTTTGTGATTAAAAGACTCACATTGGTCCTTCCACGCCAGCAGCCAACAGCTGTTGTAAGTGGTTGATCACTGCTAACCTTGTCAGCCCCATCAACTTCTTCTGCATTCCCCAAAAGAGTAGCACACAGTTGAAGTATGTCTTATCATCAGTCTGCAAGCAGAAGAGAAATCTAATACAGCAATTTGAGCAAACTGATCACGACTTGCAAGTTTAAAATGGGGGACAATAATTTCCAATCTATGAGGAAACAAACCACAACAGTCATCTGGCATACCTATAAAAGAAAATATCCACTCCAAAAAACAGTGCTATAAACTTCCAAGAAAACAATTTTAAAACCAAAATGGAAAGCATGAAGCAAGCACACTGAATAGCTGTGGAGAAACATAGCAACCACATGATAAAGGAAGTGAAAGTTCCCACCAGTAGAACTAATAGTCTTCTTGAGAACATAGTGGTCCCTTAATATCTATTCCACTAGAAAAGTGATATACACTACAGGATTGACCAGGAAAACAGAAAAAATCTTACTTGCAGGTAAGGCAACCACACAACAGCCATGCAAAAGATTCTGCAAGGCAACTGAAAAGTTGTCACTGAATGCAGAAAATGAAACAACTTTGTTGGAGAGCAAAAGCTTGAAGTCTCTTTTAGAAGCAAATACAATTTGTTTTGTCATGTAAGGTAGCAGCACTGGTAGGCCTTCAGAAGCAATCCGGAAAGCACAAGGAGAAGTCCCATCCTTTGGTTGCTGCCGCTCCTGCTCAACCCATCACCATAAAACACGTGATTAATCAAAGAACTCCTGTAATGGTGGTGATGAAATTCCAGGAAACACATGAGTCTCCTTCTGCTAGGTAATATGACAAGAAAAAGTTTGGTATCAGCCTGCACCTCTGTTCTTCCAATTCCCATTCCTTATTCCTTACTCAAAGGTGCTCTTTCCAATGCAAGAGAGTTGCCACAACCACCCATTGAACATAAAATCCATGAAGGAAGGCTCTCTGGAGTGCTTACAAATATCTTGAGACCAGCTGATGTCATTTTCAGATGTTCACCAGCACTGAAATTCAACCGTATAACATCGCTTACAGATTTGGAGACATAGTAAATCCGCTTCAGGTGAGAAGAATCTTCACTCCTTGTCACAAGATGGCCAGAAAGAGGGAATGTTTCCTTGATACCATAGAAAGCTACTAAGCTGCCTATCACTTTCTCGTCTTCCAGGAAAAGAACTGGATCTACTCCCCTCCACCTTCCCTGTCGTTGAAACCGACTACCTGTCACCCTCTGGTTGGCAGTGGTTGCCACACCCTCACCCTCCTCCTCCACTTCCTCTTCCTCCACTATTGCTGCAATCCTGTCAGTCACTTCTTCTTCGTCCTCATGGACTTCATCCTCAAGTGCAGAAACTGGGATGTCCACAATTGGACCTTTTACACCATTTCCAAGTGAATGATCCTCTGGGTCCCTGTTGATTCCACTTTGATCTTCATGTTGGCTTCCCTCACTGACAAGTGAAGGTGTACTCTCAGTTATGCTTGCTGACAACCCAACTTCTAGCAGTGCATTAGTGACCACCAAATCCTCATGGTCTGATGGAATGGGTTCATTAACGAGAGACAGCATGGGATTGGTTTTTGTTTCTGATGTGAAAGGCTCTTTACCTGCACAAATGTGACATTCAGTTCACTTCAATTCTACAATGAAGCTCCTTAATGTCTACAAAGAACAAAACTACACACAGACACTGAGATTTCAGAAGATGAAAAAAGCTCACCTGAATGCCTTCCAGCAGGCCTGTGTTTCTGATGCCCATTCTTGCTTTGTTGAACAACTGCATCCATATGTCCCATGAAATTCAATTAACCAAATTTGTAAATTAAAAACCTCTAATGTAGACTGAGCAAGAGAGCTGAACAGAGACAAAACAAGAATCAACTGTGCAGTCAAACAGAAAAAGATACCTTTAAGGGGAGAAATCTTCTGGAACACAGCAATGAAGAAACCACCAGTATCCTGGTCATGGGGCAGTATCCGCATGGAACGTTCTAGAGGAAGAGTTGCTATTTCAGGTGGGCCTTCCTCAGATTCTGTCTCATCTGGACCTTCATTTTTCTCATCAGCCTCAGCTGCCAGATCTGCTTGACACACAGTCACAGAAAATCCAGCTTTCAAACATGACAGATCCTTGGAAAATGCCAACAAAAGGTTTACAACCCTGATTGTGATTGCTAGGTCCTTGCAATGGCAAACCTTAGAAAAATAATATCTTTCATAAGAATAGAGAAATCTCCATTCTCACGATGAAGAAGAAAACAGCAAGGTTAACACTTCTTCAGGAAGCCACAGAAAGAACCAGCCAAGGGGAGATACAAAACAAAACACGAA
>Ga0116231_10008212_pt1 | contig 18448 bp, 13 predicted proteins | sample S1TSphgellanicum_2_FD_89695 | JGI IMG/M metagenome (GOLD analysis project Ga0116231, IMG submission 89695) | Host-associated microbial communities from peat moss isolated from Minnesota, USA - S1T2_Fd - Sphagnum magellanicum MG | ecosystem: Host-associated > Plants > Peat moss > Unclassified...
AAAAATGAAACAAATGAGGTTGTGAATCAATTTCACATAACTTGGTCCAAAATCACCAAGTCAACAATCTTCTCTTGACAATTACCCTCCACATTAAAATCCCTTTCAAGAATTTCAGGAATCTCTCCAAAAAACATAGTAAGCTTTAGTTTAATTTTTTCCCTTTGTGCCTGAGCCCAAATTTCTTCTATATAAGATCATTGGCAACTTACATTGGAAGTAAATGACTAGAACCATCTTTCAACATCTGAATTTGATTAAATAGTAGACACATCCATAAATCCAAGGATCACAATTTACTAGTTGATTAAGACCTAGATCATGACCAACCAATAGGATATATAGGACTTATTATATAGTTTATTATGAGTAATTATTACACATAACAATATTCATTCAATTATAATCTAACTCATAAGAATTCCAATTATATACATCTTTAGAAAACATGGTTAAATTTGGAAAAATATTGCAACTCTTAAATTTAGCATGTGTTTTAAGGTTACCAATCCTAAGTTGAGTCTTTATGTTAAAATTCATAGTCTTAAAACCTTGCTTACCCCTTGTATAATGCAATCAGGTCCTAACCTAATAGTCCTTCTCCAAGTCCCTTCATGTCTTTTTAGACTCTTTCTCCCTGAATTTGGCATGTTATAATCGCTATTAGTTTTGAACTGAGTCCTTTTGTCAACACAAATGAAATGACTAGAATAATAAAACTTTTTGTTTACCTTGGCTCCCAATTTGCAACATTAATCACAATTGAATGGTTTTGCACATATGTCCTCAAATAACAAAATCCAAAGTAAGTAATACATGGTTACATATTCAAATTGGTAAAAAACATTTTCAAGTATGATTTTAAAATACAGAAAATATAGTTTCATTACTGCTAGTTCATAGACCACACAAATATTAATTCATTTGTAGGATTCAAGAAGGCCCCTTTTGATTCTTTGTTTGAAAATTGGCCAAATGTCATTGCACTTTTGCCCAACACTGTAATCACCACATAATTTATCTACGAAGACAACTAACTAGCAAATCAATTTGATATGCACCCAAATTACCTCCCTAATTAAAATATAATGTCAAAAATCACCTTTAAAACACTTAAGAAATAAAGTCTAGAACAAATAGGTTAAACAAAAAAAACAAATGAGGTTGAGTCAATTTTGCATAACTTGACCCAAAATGAACAAAAGAACAATCCTCTCTTGCCAATTACCCTCCACATTGAGATAATCCATAAAATTCAAGAAAAAAATGCATCGAAAATTTTGAAAATTTTGAAAAAATAAACTTAAGCTAGACAAAACTATTACAGATACATGAAATTAACCTTCTTCATCTTTCATGTGGCACATAAGTTTCAAAATTTTAGATTAGCAAAGTGTGCCAATACAAGGTGTTCCAATTTGAACTGTGAACAAATAAATATTTCTAGATTTGGTACATCAAATTAACATTTCAAAAACCAAACAAATGTGTGGCCTATATCAACAATCAAAGTTTTCATCATGTTTGAATTAGGTTAAGCTTTTAATTAGTTAACTTTGAAAAGAATGATTGTTTGAATAAAAAAAACAAATTCATATACCAAAGATGCGAAAATGTTTGTCTAAGGTAAAGCGAAATGCCATCTCCATTAAGCAATAACAAAGGATGAATATATTTCACATGTAACTAGACTTGTATTCCCACTTTCATGGGCACTACCTTGACCATTACTTTGTGTCTAGTTAGCACTACTTGCAAATTAGCTACATTCATCTCTATCCCTACCACTCTTGACCAATTTGAGGCAATTTGAACCCCCATGCTAGCCAAGCCCTTTATTATATTATGTAGTCATGCCCCTGTGTAGAATTCCAAATGGCTGCAAATTGGAATCCCACATTGTAAAACAATGAACCATTGATTACCTATTTGAAAGCAAAAAAAGATTAGACTATGCCTAAGACAAATTTCAATGACCAATTTCAATTGCCATGGATCTTAATTCAGACCAATATGGCAATCACAATCCAGCATCAAATTTCTTCAAAATTCAAAAATAGCAAGTCATTGACATTTCTAAAACTATTGCCATCAACAATCCTAAATTGAGTCCTTATGTTAAAATGCATAGTCTTGAAAACTTGCTTACCTGATATAATGCAATCAAGTCTTGAGTTGATAGTCTTTGTCCAAATCACTTCATGTCTTTTCAGACTCCTTCCTAGATTTAACATGCTTTAAAGGCCATTATTCCTTAACTGAATCCTTATGTCAAACTTCAAGTCCTTAATCCTTGTTTACTTTCCATAAAATGCAATCAAGTCCTGAATTGAAGTCCTTTTAGGTTCTCCTTATTCCAGAGTTTGACTACCAATCATGAATTGAGTCCTTATGAAAATTGTTAATCCTTAGTCCTTGTTCACCCGTTGTTTATGCAATTAGGTCCTTAGTTGACAATCCTTGCCCTTTAGTACTTAATGTCCTTTTAGACTCCTTATTCATGAGTTTGGCACACTTTAAGCGTAACTACTAGTCCTAAATACAATCCTTATGTCAAAATTCTTAGTCCTTACTCCTTGTTTACACCTTGATTATGCAATCAAGTCTTAAATTAATAGTTGATGTCCTTTAGGTCTTGTCCTTTTAAACTCCTTATTCTTGGAAATTTAAATAAACTTAAGAACCTATAAAATTGACTTCAGAAAATTCCAATTATTTTCCCTTCTATCTGGAATGTACAAAATCTATTATAAGTGACCCAAAAAAAATTTATTAGAATATGCTCGCATAACCACAGTAGACTTGAATCACAAAAAACATGTGATTGATGATCAACTTTTGGAACTATTCATACGTCCATGCTCTAGCATATTTGAATTCTAGCTATTTTAGAACCATGCCGAAAGTAAATCAACCACATGGGTGAAATCCATCCAGTAACCACTTTCAACACTATCAATTGGATCTATAGTAATTTATCAACTTATGTCTTAACCACTGCTGATTATTTTGTCAATTAAAACATAATGACATGAATAAAAAATGGGTAGTGAATTTGCACAATTTGGTATCTGAAGTACTTGAATTGAACATCTGCAATAGCCATGGAACTCAAATCTAGAAGTAAGTTTTATTTTCAAAGTTTTAGTCAAAGTGGGCAAACATCCGAAAAACATATACAAGTTAGAAGTAAAAGGTACGACAATTTGATTTCAAAGACAAAATCACTTTTTATGTACTTGACAAATTAACTTCACATACGTTTTCCATCTTCTTCATAATCTGCACATTCATCACAACAATGTCTAGTCAATCTTCAACCTCTATCCCAACTAGAACCAAATCAAGTTGTTTCAATTACGAAAAGAAAAAAAAAGATAGATAAGGAATTCGGTGATAACATCCCAAAAACTTGCTTTGCAGAGCATAACATTAAGTTTATAATACAACATTTGCACTATCCTACTAAATCCCACCTTATGAATCTATGAATAGAATTCAGGGAAGCAAAAGAACCTCTAGACTCCACAACAAAAATGAGTACATAAATAACAAAAGGAAGATAAAGCTTGCCTTTTAATCAACGTTAAGGTTGTTCAGTGGCCTTGTTCAATGAAAGAAAACCAATTATTGTAAGCAAAAATCGAATGCCAAAATTCTTATTAAAGGAATAAGGCTACATGAAAAGCACTAGATTGTGAAGGCAACTAGTGGTATATAGTTCTCAAGTATCTCTACCTATCTCCTGATTCAAGAAGTTGCCTATCAACCAATCCTTGCAAAATTGTTTCCTTTACCTCACATTCCAAAGTATAAATTGGAAGGGAGCCTTTGCATTTGTGGGCTAACAAGGGCATGGCACACTTGGTACAAAACACCAAATGAGAGTAGGAGAATGCAAATGGGGAGGTATCTAACAACACACAAGTTCAAGTATTTTTCCTCTTCCTATGGTACCAATAGCCTTGAAGTAACTAATTTCTAGCCTCCCATTCATTGCCGCACCCATCTTGGAAATTCTCTCTACATGTAAATAAAGGCTTGTCACACAAATAAGGAAGTATTGCTCACCACCAAATGGATCATCAACAACGATTGCAAAATTATCACCTTGGCAAATAAAATCAGCTAAATGTTGACCATCAACTCCCTAAGAAGTTTCAAAATTACAATCATCCATCATTTCCCTTGCTGCTGTTCATTTTGTAGGTACTAACTTGATGGCCTTCCAAAGCAAGGCATGCATAATATTGTGGCAATCATCCTCTTCACCTCCATCAAAGCATGTTGGGTAGAAACATAAATGTTCCCGCATTAAGAGTGGCTTTAAATTTGCATGATCTAATGATGAAATGGAATGCATTTTGCAAGAACTAGGTATTGTCACACATCTATATGGTTGGCTTCTATCCACATCTATGATCTTCACCTCCCAAAAGACCCACATGACATTAACACAAAAATCAGCAGGTTCAACATATTCCTTTGCAAAAGCTTCTTTCAAGAACTTGATTGCATCTTGGGCATTTCGAAAAGGAGCTACATTCAATTTCAATTGCTCCTTTTGGAACTTTTTTTTGGCAATTACCCTTGCCCCATCATGCTCCCCTTTCCCATGACCTGACCCAAAAAAATTTCATAACATCTTGCAACCCAAAAGTATGTGGACCTACTATTTTTTGGGGGTAACAAGCTACATGGTACCAACAAGGGCAGGTTATGCCAACATGGGCAGGTTATGCCACTCTTGTTATGGAGCTTTGGGACATATAACAAATTTTGAAAAACATGTGACACCATCAAAAGTATGCAAATGAGCTTCACATTCATTTCCAAGACCATAGATATCACATGTATAAACATAAGACACATGGACACCCTTCCTTTTCATGCACATGTTATTAAATCCCTTGCACAGCTCCTCCATCTCTGTGTGATATTTTCAGCAGCAGGTGTTTCATTTTTTGAATTTATAAACAAACCATGGCTTCAAACTTTCAAATGTTGTGAGCCCTATTATAATTGAAGATGTTGCTTGACAAATCTAGTGTAAAACTCAAGTTACATCAATGAATGTTTCATTAGCTCTTTTCTAAGTTATATGTAAACAAATGCATTGCCCAAGGAATAAAATAAAATATCCAATATTATGAAACTGACATATAAGGATCATTAGTAATCTTGAAACATTGAAAAATCAAAAACATTTCAAATATTTTTCCCAAACCTAAGACACAAGTCCTTGAAGGGGGGTAGAATGAAAATTTAGGATCCTTCTTCTGCTATTTATCAAAATCACTATCATTTAAAGGATCTATAACATGACTATGCACATGATTTTCCTTCTGCTAAGACAATAATACCCTAAAATGACAACATTGTAAGACTAATGATATGAAAAGGAGGTGCAACATGGGATAAAGACGAACCCTACAATCTTGGAACTTTCAATCACTTCTAAATGAAAATATGGTGTTTAAACTAGAAAATACAAGTTCAATAATTCAAATGTTAACTCACATTAACAAAACTAAGCACAACATTCCCATCAAGTTACAAATGTAGGGGATGGTTGTTTACATCTCTTGAACACAATGCAAAATAAGATTATGATGGCAAATATGGTGAAAAGTGGTTAGAATCCCACATCTGCATCCTAGTTTGATGAAGCATCAAATCTAGTGAGAAAAGATCATTTGCAAAAACAACACATTCAAGTTAAAATTTTTGCAAAACAAAACAACTTGGACCTTGTAGTTGCTTCATTTAAGAACTTCAAAAAAATAGCTACAGAAGTTTAACAACTCACAAGAATGCCCATAAATTAATATTTTCAAGAAATTTGACACATAAAGTTTACAATAGTCACTAAATTCGACCTATATGAGTTCAAGTTCTTTTGGAGAAACTTTTAGAACTAAAAAAATCCTAACCAAAATCCATGTGCAACCCTAGGTTTGATTTGCACGATCACTTCAAGTGCACAAGGACCCTTCCTCTCACAGAGTCTGATAGTAAACACTCAAAGAAACTGAGCTACCACATAGGATGTGCTTCACACAACCAAAAATAAAAAGGTCATGTGTTTACTCACAACCTAAAGCCAAATTCATGTGATGATTATCAAGAAGTTAAATTAAAAATCATCCCATTCTATAGCTCGTTTAAGCACAAAAGATGACAACAAATTTGAGAGAGAAAAGACCAAAGCTACTTAAGATTCCTAGAAGTAATGTCGGGGGTGTGTGATGTATTTCTTCACCCCTTTATGTAGATGTATTACATCCTTTTTGTTTAGTGAAATGGTTCTCTCCAAAGTCCACCAACCTTGCACCAGTTCTTTCACATGAACACTAAGCAAATTTGACCATGGAAGTCGTTCCTTAATGCCCCACAGAAGCATGCTTAAGCTCAAAAGTCTACCTCTTTTCTTCATCGCCTTATACAAGAATCACCTATCAACACCCAACATTTTTGCAGTTGTCCTTCCACTCCTAATTTTTTCAAAAACTATCATATTGCAAACCATCTATCTTGCTCTCACCCCATCTCTCTTCAAGGCCCCAACCTTGTGACTCAAACTATTAGAGAGGTTTTCAATGATGTGGGTCCCTTTAATTGCTTGCATCAAACACGCCAATTTGTCAGGCATCAAAGCTTGAATCTTTGGAGCTTCCATCAACTTTGACCAAACTTTTCTCCTCCATTGCATGTCTTGAGGGCTCATTTCATGCATAACTTGAGCCAGAAGTTTCTTAGCAGAATAGGACATTTGACATTCTACTTGGTTTACACCATTTTCAAAAGTAAAAGCATTGGCAACTGAAATTGTAAATACTTGCACTTCTCGCTTTGCTTGACCTTTTCGCTCTATTCGAAGAACTTTGCAACGTTGTTGACAAACCCTCCATCGCTTTCAAAGTTGTTTTGTCTTTTTGTCACTGTTAGCCTTATTGTCATGTGGTGGCATTCCTTGCACGAGGTGTCCTAAACACCACAACTAGATGCCACTATACACAAGGGGAGGAGCTGTCAAGTGTCTCCATTGTGCAAAAATATAGCGACAATACTATGCATCATGACACTCAAAAAGAATCAAAGGATTGATGATGGAAGATGGCCGTGTGAGAAAAAAAAATTTGGAAAACCCGCTCATTTCATACTAACCAGGTGCATTAACTGAACTGTCGATCCTAATTTTGCATTAAATACTCTCAATGTGTCTATATGGATCATGAACCCAGTAACTGCTTTTGGGTTTTTAAATTGAACTGAAAAGGTGCCACCTAAATAACTTGGGCCACGTGTCACTTTGGATCACCTTCCCTAAACTGATGAGTCTTTTAAGGACAAGGACATGAAAAGGGTGACCTTGTGACTGAAATTTGGTACTCCTTAAAGAGTTTTCACCCTTGGTATATTCTCCACTACCAGCTTAGTTTCTCATGACCCCCTTACACTATAATTCACTTGTAGAATCCAAATTATAGAACAATCCCCATGATGCATTAATGAATATAAGTGAGATTTGGAAGGTCATTATTTCATAAATATGTGCATGGTGCACAACATGACCCCGCATGGATGTGCTATCATACATTTGGTCGTTTCCTTCTAATTTATGGTCGGTGTTACAAAACAAATGAGGTTTGTCCCATTGAGAAAAATTGACAACTCATCCCATTTTTTGTAGAACTGATATTCATCCTAAGTGCATGATCATATGAGTTAAATGTCCTCATGCATATTGCTGTGATTTTAGTAGCGGTTTTAGAAGGGATTTCCTAATTATTGTGGGTATGTTTTTATGTTGTTGTATTGTGTTCAGATAACATCATTCCAAGTTGCCTATTTGCAATATCACCCCATGTGAATAATCTGCCTGCCTTGACTTCCTCAATCACATGCATAACAGTATATACTAGAATATTCTTGCCCTTGGGTGAAAATTTTCTCTTCATTTTCACGCCTATGGACTTAAGTAATAAGTTAGTGATGCATTGTGTAATTCCAGTGTTACCGAAAAACGGAGTATGGCATATTTGAAAAATGTTAGAAATATGGAAAATACAACTTGTTTTTTAAGGCATTGTGAGAAAAATATTGGAGGTATGAGATAGGTATGTGATGTGTCAATCCTTGGATACTGGTGTCACATGGTGTATCGACACATCACGTTTTGTAACCAACCTAGTACCTGTGAGATCAATGCTGAAAACAACTGAGACTGTAACACCATTTGAACTTGACAAGCATGCATGTAACACAAACTAGTGCAAGCAACAATGAAATGACTGATAAATTGCAATCTAACAATAATTCATTGAAAGTTGGATAATTTCCTTACAATAGAGAGGCTAAGCTGTCTTTAGAGTTCTGTAGAGATACTGAGACTAATTAATGTTCTAGATCCTGTAGTATGCAAGAACCAAAGAGATATGTAATGTATACATGGCTGGAAGAAGCCAAATAGACATGCATGCATGAGTGCCGGACAATCAATCTTTCAGCCCAGAAATGTTGTTGGCTTGGCTATAATTGCTATGCTCTATACTAAATCTGGAATAACTAGTGAACTGAACTTCTAGAAGATATTCAATAGTACCTAGTTATTGGAGGCTAATGTAAGGTTTTTAAGGCTTAGGGTTAAGAAAGAAACATATGCCATTGGCTAACTGGGTTTTCAACCCAGGCATCCCCATGGCTGTGCTTTCCTCCTCAATTGTCTTGCTTCTTATGATATGTGTCATGATTTGTGAATGGGAAATTGTAAAATGGTGGTGCCAATTAATGTTGCAAAATACTTGATAAAGATCAGGTATTTATAATTATATACTTGATGGATGCTCCAAAGATATTTCAAGTAGTACAGTTCCCTTACAAGCTGTAACCTTTTTTGAGCTTGGTCTACAATATCACAGGTGATCTGGTTTTGATATTCTACTGATCACTTAATTATCACACAAAATTCATCACATATAGGAGTTGTGGTGAAAAATTAATTAACTATTTTCTTTGAAGTACATGAAGGTTTGTCCAGACTCCAGGCCTTGGAATAAGCAATTTATTTCTATATGTTGGAACTTCCTTAAGGAAACCCAATACAAATGGAGTGATTGCTTTCAATCCCATAACACATGTATGGAGAACTATTGTCCTTAAGAAAATCTATACGAAAGTGTAGTAGATGGTTGTTGATGTTTTGGACTTGCTACAAACCATTGCAAGTGTCTAGGAGTGATGGATTTATGTTTACTCATCTGAATATAGTAAGTTCAATGCACTTTGGATATGGACATCTCAAGGTTGAGGTGTTGCACAATGTGATGGAGTCTTTTGTTGAGTTGTACCTTTTCATAATTGGGTTTCCGTTGTAGTGCCTTCTTCATATGCTTCAAGCTGTTGGGCAACAACTCGAGTTGCATTCCGGTAGATAAAGAAGTTGTACCATGCCAGACAGGGCTCCAAGTCCATTTGGGATCTGAAAATGGGACAAAAGCTAAGTTCATTAAAGTGACTTGTAAGTTCAAATTGTACAAGCTCTCCTAAATTCCCCATGTAATTAAACTGGCAAGAGATGTTAGGGTTTAGGTGAACAACATCAAATCGCACAACTTTTCTTATCATGCTTCCAAAGTTTAAAGCTTGAGGTATACAAGAATTTGGATAGGGATGATCAGTTGTCGTCAATACACTTACCATAATGAAGATGTCAATATGACCAACAAAGGCATAACCAAACCAGACCAGTCTCTTTGAAGTTGAAAAGAGATAAGAGGAATGGCATGAACTCAATGCTACGTGCCCTTGTCACCATGCCTTGGACACAATATCAAGCATGGGTTCAATATCAGAGCCATATCCCTCAATAATAGTAGTGCAGCTTGAATCACATTGAAAAATCTGGATCCGGGGCTACATTTTGAGAAGGCTTGCATCAGCTTGGATGGCAAAGAATTGCAATCTGAATTGAACTTACCACATTTACCTAAGTCCACCATTGCCGCCGGAAAGTTGCAACTAGGGTTCCTAGAAAGTCCAAAGCATCAAAAGCCATCTACCACACATTAGTACAGATTATAAGGACAATTATTCTGGACATGTTACATGACATCAAGTGATACCATTACAAGTAGTGGGTTTCCTCATGAAGCTCCAACTAATAGAAATAAACTGCTCCTTATTCCAAGCCATGGATAAACCTTCATGTGTCCCTAAAAGAGAAAGTGAATTGATTCTTCACTATGAGTTAGGTATGATGAATTCTACTTGATATAAGTCACTTGACTGAAACCAGGTCATGACATTGTAGCTCAAGCTCAAGAATCATGGGAACTTCTGAGGAAATTGCACCTGAAATTTCTTTGGAGCATCAATCAAGTATATAGTTATTTAACCAATCTCTATCAAGCATCCTTCAACAGTGTTTGTCACCACCATTTTGTAATTTCCCATCAGGCAAATTATGACACACCCCATAAGAAGCAAGACAATTGAGGAATGCAGACACATTAGGGGGATGCCTGGGTTGAATACCCAACCATCTAGTGACATCTATGGCATATTGTTCAGTTGTATCTCCAAAGAGGCAGTCCTCTGAACAAGAAAGCTACTAGTAGCAGAACATAGTGTGTACTACAAATCTGTTTAATGGGTTTCTCTTGCTTTGAGTTGGGAGCTTTTATATTCATTCATGCTGAGGTCTAGAGACCTTGATCTAAGGTTGGTATTGTGATGTAAGTCAAAATCACCATCAACAGCAGCTTGTAAAGAGAAAGTGCTAAAAGAAATAGCTTAAGCTATCTAGTTATGACATTTTCTGTTACTTATTAAAGCATTGCTACATAGTGCATGTTGTAATTACATGCTGATTCATTTAGTGCAGTTACATGACTTTTTTTATAATATTCTGATTCATTTAGTTGAATTATATGGCTTTTTTCTTTTAACATTCTGATTTACATAGTCGAAGTTTTTATCATATGACCTTTTTTTCCATTCTGGTTCATTTAGTGGAATTCCATAAAGGCACTCCAGCGAAGGAGTCCCCCAATGTGCAGATTGCACCCTAGGGGACACTTTCTCTGGTACATAATAAGCAAAATGGGCCTGTCATATGAGCCCAGCCTGCTGCAGGGACTTTTAAGGAGTGAAATAACCCACCCCCTTATTAGTTATTGTGGATGGTGAATGATCCCTCCCACTCTCAAAGAATAGGTGTAAGCTCCCTTCTCATAAATTGTAGGAGGGAAATTCTTATAGATAATGTGCCCTTCAAATACACTAGAATCGGTTTGGAGTGCCTGCACAGTTGGCACAGCTGTGAAGCTGTGCCAGGGCATTACACCTGGACCTGGAGCTCTCTGCCCTTGGTTTGAGGGTGTCATGCCGTACTGCCACAGCATTGCGCCCTATACCTAAGATAGGATACCAAGTGCACACAATAAAGGCCATTGTGGTTTGGGAGATCTGATTGTGGCAAACACACAAAACAAACAAACTATTAGTGTTGTGCGGTTATTTGAATTTTTAAAGAACCACCAGTTCCAACTTTTGAAATATTTCAGAATCAGAGAACCACTGGTTCCTATTCTTTGCAAAAAACTGAGAATCAAGAAACTGCCAATCCTAGTTATTTCAAAAAACTTAAATAAGCTGTGGTTTTCATGAAAGAACCAGTAAAGAACTGGTAGTTTTTATGGCCAATTTTTTTCAATTTTTGGGAGAACCATGGTTATGTATCGCAAAACAAGTCTTTGTTTCTAGAATCATGGTTATGAAGGCTAAGAAGTGCCCTGAGAACCTCTGGGGTCTGTGCCTATTTCTAATAACCACCCAACAGTGCAAACTACCTTCCTCAATAGAAACGTAACTTTGGAATATCATCAGCATTGGACTTTTTTTATTTCAGAAATTTCTGAAAGTAATATCAATTTTGGCAAAAATGTCTTTACTTTTCTATTTCCAGGTTTGATAGTGTCCATTGACACCTCTCCGGATGTTCCCTGTGAGGTCACATGTTCAAAATGGCGACTTGACATCCGCAGGGATGATGGCTCGGTGGTATAGCGGATGTCTGGAACCTGGGACCTAATAAAAGGTTCTGGGTTCAAATCCACTGGTAGACAGGAGAAATCCCTGCCGGCCCTCTGCCACTAAGCTTGACCTGGGGGTGCCAATGGCAAGACCCCCCCCCCAATTGGCAGTTTTAGGATGGTTCTTCAATTTAGTTTTTTGAGTTTTTAAAACCTTACCTAAGGGTCAAAACTCATATGACACTTGAAGTTGGTCAAGGGTCAAAGCTAGTTATATGATTTTTGAGAACCATCAACCAAGGGTATACATAGTGTAGACTGGCCAATGACCAAACATTTAAGCACTCAGGGCAGGCCGGATCCAAGGGGAGGGATCCGTTGTTTGTGGTGTCCAAACCAAACTTGAACCCCTCCTCTTGCTGCATCTGACACATTAACAATCGTCAAAAATGAATCAGAAATGAGAAAGTTACGACCCCCCCAAGTATAGGGGGTCAAGAACCACTGAATATTACAAAGGCCAGTTTCTGAACACCCAAAAAATTTCTTATGCTATTAGAGTTCAAAGATGATTTGTAAAACTTTAGGTGATGCTCTTATAGCACTTAAAATTGTTTAAAATGAATAAGAAATAAGAAAGTTATGAGGTTTGAAAGTAGGAGGGGTCCAAAGAGAAGAAAAAAGGAAAAAAACATGTTTTGTAACTTGAAAAGCTTATTTTTCTTATTGTTATTTTTTCATTACTGATTTTTTTGCACTTCAAAGATGATTTCTAGAGCTTGAGGTAGCACTCCCATAGCATTTCAAATCACTCAAAATGAAGCACATACAATGAAGATATGAATAAGTGTTTGATCATAGGCAGGCAATCAACAATGGACCGGTCTACCCTATACCTTGTATGCTTACTTGATAGTTTTAGGTTCCAAAAAGAAAGAACCTCTCAACACAACACTGATATAAACTAGTGTCATGGAATTCTTCCTTTTCAAGAGAACTTTCAATCTTGGTTTTGACACTTCAAATTTTGATGGACGTTCTCCAAGTGCATGTTAGAGCCCAGTTGTTTCAATTTCTAAACCAATTGCTGTTGGTTCTGGCACATTGTTTCAACTTCAAGAACCTTTCAGCCCCAGTTAGAAAATCATGTCCATTTTCATGTACAAACTACACACTCCCAATGCTAGAGATTGTATAGGTACATGGCATAGATTCATTTTACAACAAGGGACTCTACAGATATGGAGTTCAATAATTGATTAAAAATTAATACTTAACTAGTTTAACTTATCAACTTTTTTTTCAAATTCAACTTGCCTACGCAAAGAACTTATGTTCAAAAGTGTCTTTTCATGATTTTGGTTTCAATTTCAAATTTAAAATAATTCCATGATTTGATTCTTGTGCCAATTCCAACAAAACAATGCTAGCTAGGGTCTGGGTCACATGAAGCTGAAATCCCCGATTTAACACTGCAAGCAGAATACATATGGTCCTATCATTTGGGATCATTGCCCTTCATTTTTGGCTAAGAACCTTCCTTTAGATGGGTTCAGCTTTTTGGCACACTTCTTTGGCTGGTTTCAAATGCCACAAATGATTTTGAATCTGTGCTAAAGAAGGCCCACTTTTGTTCTCCCAATCAGGTAGAGTGAATTGGAATTCTAAAGGCCAGAGAAGGCTTCCATTGAGAACACTTGGTTGGCCTTAGGATTTGAAAATAAATCCTGACATCATAACCATAGGAAATGACTGTTTGTGATTGGCCAACAAGAACAATTGTTCCGGGGTATGACATTTGGAACAGTCTCTCAAATTATAGAGTCTAGTCTTTTATGTCGTGGTTGGGCATGGCAAAAAGTAACACTGTATCTGGATGACAGGTGGAGGCCCAAATGGGGGGTGTGCATGAAGATGCCCAAGAACAACTGTAGGCAACTACCAGACTTTCTACTCATGTTTGGCCCACTTCTTTGCCAATATTTATTTGTTTTTAAAAAATGAGGTTAGGCAATTTCAAATTTAAATTTCCAGAATTTCAACAGTCCAGGAATGCGAAGGGACAAATTTGTAATATTAAACCCAAACCCAATGGTTGAGACACTAAATATTGTTCACAAGTTGAGAGTTTTTTACTCAACAATTTTGGCAAATATGAATAATTTTTTCCTTTTTTTAAACTGCTAGACCTTTTGTGAATGATTTTGTGTTGAACATGGGTCACAGTGGTAGTAGTAGTAGTAGTTACGGTATAAAGCACGGATAGAGAGCCATGTAACTTCCCAAGAAATCACCAAGGTTTTCTTCACTGTAAAAATGAATAGAGCCTCACAAGTCACATTTAGGAGGAATTGAAAAAGCAGATCAAAACTCTACCCCATTCCATACAAAGATGGATTGGGCCCAGCTGTGAAGAATTTGAGCCTCACAGGTGAGCATGCATGAATAAGAAAAGCTCATGAAAAGCTCTATCCGTGTAAGCTTCCAGTGAACAGTATTAGACTACGAGACAACAAGCCCCATCCATTATTCCTCCATAATTCCTGTACTCCCCAGTACCTGCTAACCGACTGCAAACAGGGACTCAGCCAGCTCCCTTTCCCTTTTCTCCTCCCCCCCCCGCCCCCCGCCCCCCCCCCAAGTTTCTGCCCAACTTGACAGCACTATTGCACACACTACCTACCTTCCCCAAATAGGCGCTGAAAATTTCGTGGCTTTCTATGCAGTAATAGGACAGCTATCTTATGTAGGCTACCAGAGTGAATCATAATACTTTGCATTGTGTCATCACTGCAACTGCCTTCCTCTACAGCACTTGCTCACGTTTCAGCTCTTTCAGGGCATATCTCTCCAGTACATGCACTGTCCTTGCAACTGGGAAAAACCACTGTTGGGCGGTTCTTAGCATAAATCAAATTTATTTATTAAATGAAACCTTTTTGGAATGAGGGACAGATAGATATGCACCTGAATTTGGTGGTGGCTAGGGTTAGGTGACGGTTAGGTTGGGATTACGTGGTGGCTATTTTAGGGTTAGAAAATAGTATATATTGGAGTGATTTTGAATTGTTTTTCATTCTCTTCTTTCATGGTTTTGAGTGCACATAGAACTTTCAAGCCTTGTTAATAGTTGCTACTCATAATTTTGTGATTATAGTATTTGAAACATATAACCTTTGTGATTTCTTGTTAGTAAATACGATTGTTTCATTTCATGAACTTTGAATGTTTCATTTCTTGCTTGTTTTCAAGTTGTTTTTAATAATGAAAACATAAACAACAACAAAAAAAACATTTATTTTTTCATTTTTAGCATAAAGAAAAGACACCTAGAAGCATCTTTCTAACCACCTACATTGAAAGAAAAGACCTGTAATGTGGAGGGATTAAAAACAAAAAAGAAAAAAGACAATGAACTTTGTTGTTTTTATATGTCGCAACCCTGACATTGGGTTCGTGATTAAGTGTGGAGTGTAAGGGCCCATGAGGCCAAAAGAGTGTGTTTGGGTGTGGAACACATTCTCACAAATGGGGGAAAGTGCAAGGGATGGAGCCTAATGATTCCCAAATGCATTCTCATTTTGGGAATTACATTCGTGTAAGAGTTCCAAATGTTTAAAGCTTTAGTTGGAAAAGCAAACAAACACCCAATTGGGCCCTTAAGATACCATTGAATTTTTTTTTAAATGGACATGCCTAAAGTGCTTTCACATTATTCATTTAGACCTGATTTGCATGAGTTATGATTAAAAAAAGGGTCAAAAATCAAATTATGAATTTGACTTCTAACCACAAATACCCTTGAAGCAAAGGTGAAATGATCTCCAATTGGGGCATGCAATACACCATTGGAAAGATCTTTTTGATGGTTATAAGATAGTGCCCTTGCATGTTCCAAACAAGCTTGATTTGAAAAAGCTTTGAACGTCCAAAATTTCAAGACAATAAAAGTCCCAATTTTGGGACTCCCACTTGGGAGTTTTAGGAAAAAATGTCATTTGGATGTAGCCCCCATGGAGAGTCACAAAATATATTATAGGAGGGGATTGGTGCTTCCTCCCAAAAGTTGCAGGCCATGTAAAACTTATGTTTAAGGGTGTCCCTGCTAAGTTTATCACACCACTTGCATTCAACTTGCACTAACCACTTTTTTTCCTAGGTTTTGCAAATTGATTTCATCTTAAACTTTTGCTTGTGAGTTTGTCCTAGTCCCATGTTAGAGTTCCAACACGCCTTTTTACCCCCGAAATGATGTGAATTAAAGAACATGCCCCAACTCTCTTCTTTTTCTATTGTTTCATTTTGGGACCCACATTTGGGTCTCTTAAATAATTTGGGGGTGCGTCACTATGGGCCATCTCTATGTAATGTGGAAGCACTAGGAACAAAGAAAAGGAGACAAAGATCTTTGTTCGTCGTCTCTGAAGAAACACTAAGAACCAAAATAAAATAAAAAATAAATCACAAATTTTGCTATTTATCTCTCAAAAGGCGCCATGGACAATAAAATGGGAAGAAATGATGATCTTTGCTCGTCATCTCTCGAAAGGTGCTAAGAACCAAAAAAAGGGAGACAATGAGCAAAGCTCATCATTTTTGTGTAGTGTGGAGGCAGCCAAGAACCAAAAAAAAGGGAGATGACAAACAAAACTCGTTATCTTTCAGGAAGTGCCAAGAATTAAAAAAAAGGAGACAATGAACTCCATGCAGTGTGGAGGCAACAAGAAAAAAAAAACAATGAACTTTGCTTGTCGTCTTCGTGAAGTGTGGAAATAACATGAAAAAAAAAGACAACAAGCTTTGCTTATCATTTCCATGCAATGTGGAGGCAACAGGATAAAAAGGAGACAACAAGCTCTATGTAATGTGGAGGGAATAAGAAAAAGACGACGAGCTTTGCTCATCATCTTCGTGTATGTGGAGGCAACATGTAAAAAAAGTTGACAATAGGCTTTGCTCATTGTCTCCATGCAATGTGGAGGTAGTAGGGAAAAAAACAGATTCATTATCTTTCGAAAGGCGCCAGGAACAATGTGAAAGTTGTCTCCAAGAACAGGATTTTTTAGATGGTGCACTAGTGGGTGCTAGGTCGCTCAAGCCAATTGGATTGGGAGTTTCATTGCCAAAATAGGACTTTTGACACAACATTCATGCCCTATATGCATGACACTTAGAATGACAACCAAGTTCGGTACTCATGTCCCAAAAAAACCATTCCAATATTGGGTTCTTCAAACAGGAATGAAGCCTTGCAAAATTTGTGAGGAACTTTCAAAACATGAAGCAACATCAAACAAAGACCCATTTTCTCACATTTCTGGCTTATTAAGCATTTTAGTGAGGGGGTAAAATGGCAGGGTGGGGGCAGTCCCAAAATAAGGGGCCTAGGATGAGGCAAGAGTCAAGCTCACACATGCATTTTGGAAATGTCCTCCATCCATAGGCTTCACCCATCTTAAAAGGCATGATACAAACATTATCATGAACTTACTTATGTAAATCACAAGATGTATGAGTGGACAGTTCTTACAACTACTGATTAAGAATGAGATGGATCTTACAAAAGGCCTAGGCATAATCTCCCTCCCACTTTTAAGGAGTAGGTGTAGGATCTCTCCTATAATTTTAATGGATATAAGGTGCCTGCCAAATACACTAGGAAATCTCTCAGAGTGCTTGTCAGTGTTATGTAAACCTAAAACTCTGTTTACAATGTGATGGACATTATAAGAAATCAATTGCCTATATCATATACATTGGCTATAGGATGACTAGATAAATCCCCAGGCCATGGGCTTTGGAATTTGGTGAATAAAGAAAGCCCTGCTTAGAATTTCATTCACGGTAGTACTTGGCAGGTACCCAATGGGGATGAAGAGAAAGAAAACAAAAAATGAGAGCCTAAAATTCCTGTAGTACTTGGGCAAATACTCAATCAGTATCAGGGGAAAAATGAAAAAAAAGTGTAGGGTAAAGCCCTAGGGTGAGGGCATTCTCAAAATAAGGGGCCTAGGACAAGGCGATAGCCAAGTCTGGCCCTGCATTTTGGGAAGGACCGCCACCCATGGGCTTTACCTATTGTAAAGCACAAGGCAAAAATTATCACAAATCAAAAACTATATAAATCACAAGGTGTATGAATGGGAGGGTTTTTATGCCTACTCCTCATTAGTGGGAGAGTTCTTACACCTATAAGTAGGCATAATTTCTCTCCCACCCCTGAGGAGGAGTAGGCATAATATCCCTCCCAATTTCTAGGAGGGAAATTCATGGGTATAAGGTGCCCTCCACATAAACGACAAATTTTCTCCAAGTCCTTAAGGGGGGGGGGGGGGGGGGGGGTAAAACCCGAGGGGGGGGGCGGCCTTCCCCAGCGGCGTTGTTTTCCCACAAAAAACTCACCACAAAATAAA
>Ga0116231_10008213_pt1 | contig 18448 bp, 13 predicted proteins | sample S1TSphgellanicum_2_FD_89695 | JGI IMG/M metagenome (GOLD analysis project Ga0116231, IMG submission 89695) | Host-associated microbial communities from peat moss isolated from Minnesota, USA - S1T2_Fd - Sphagnum magellanicum MG | ecosystem: Host-associated > Plants > Peat moss > Unclassified...
ATAACCTTTTACTAAATCATAATAATATTTAATACAAAATTTTTGTTAAAAAAATTTGTTTTTTATAATAATTAAAAAAAAAAAAAAAAAAACCATTGCTTTGGGCCCTCACCAAAACTTACAAAAAGGTATATACATTAAAGGTACATCGAGGTACAAGTTTGCAAGGGTGAGGTGGGAGGGGCGGGGTTGCTTTAGCGTCTTGCCAAGTACACCTACCCCATGTGGGCCAGGATTTTTGGATTCATGTATGTATTTTAGGGTTTAGGGTTTATGTACAATAAGTGTAGGGTAAGAAGAAGCCCCAAGGTGATGATGGATGGCATTCCCAAAACAACAACAAGAGGCCTAAAGACGAAGGTGGTATGAATGATTTAGATGGATTCATGTATGCATTTTGTATAGAAGAGAAGTGTAATAAGTGTCAAGGAAAGCCCCCAAGGTGATGGATGGCATTCCCAAAACAACAAGAGGCCTAAAGACAAGGTATATTCAATGAAATTAGCTACTTTTTGGGGGAAAAATTCACCGAATTTCAGATATTACAAAATTAAAAAGACCACCCACGACAAAAAAAAAAAAAAAAAACCGCTATTTATTGTTATTTAATCTTCTCTAGGTTTGTGAGAATTTTAGAGGACCAAATGAAAATGGTTGAAAAGGATCATAATTTTTCAATGTTTAGCAACAATAAGGTACAAAGCTTGAAGAGATTTAAAACCCCCAATGGGATTGCTACATTTTGATGATTTGAACTCGGTTTTCTTAGTTACCATACTTCTTATCGGATTTGGCAACAAATTGTCAAATAATTAATTAAATTTTAAATTTTACTTTTCAGCACTTGATTTTTTAAATTCTAATTTTTTTGACAAACAAAAAATTAATAAACACATTCTTGTTATTATGTTTTTAAAGGGTTTAGGGTTTAGGGTTGAGGGACAAGTCTAGATTGTGTCAGCCTTAATTAAGTTCTTGAATTTTAAGATTCATTATAGAGTATATAGTAGCTTAAGGGATTTTTATAGGCCCCTAGGTAATAATAATAGGTCTATTTTTATATGAGGATTTTTGAAAGATGATAATTTTGGCTTGTGTTGAAAATTGAAAGCTGAATTTCAAAAATAAAATAAATTAGAAATTAAATTTTTTGAAAAAAATTTGAGAGAAAAATGGCCTGGAACTTGAGGGTTAACCAACAATTAACCTCCAGTTTCAAACCCATGTTATCCAGAACCGGAATCTGATTTCCAGAACTGGAAATGGAACCTGAACCTGAATTTTTATTTAAATTAAAAAAAAAAAAAAGAACTGGACACGAAGTTGTCGGAAAACATTTCGAATTTTTTAAGAACCGGAACCGGAGGGTCTTGATAGAAGGAAGGAAGGAAGGAAAGAACCGGCCGACACTGGAACCCACCTAATTTGACCGTGGTTCCACAGCTCCCAATGTTAGTCAGTGAGTGAGTGGCCACTGCAGTGGCGGACTGTGCGGGCGCGCACTGCACTCCCACTCTCACTGGACCTCTGCATGGATTTTCCGCCTTGCCCTCGCACGAAGAACTTTGTTGCACACTCGGCACATCATCCTCATCTCCATCTCTCTCTCTCTCTCTCTCTCTCTCTCTCTCTCTTCCCCCTTCCCTTCTTCCCCTTCTCTACTTCTCTTTTCTTTCCAAGAGAAGAAAAGGTCTTGTCTTGACCTTTTCTTCTCCTCCTCCTCCTCCTCCTCCTATTCCTTTTCATCATTCTGCTTTTGGATCTCCGATTCCTGTTGTCTCCTCCACTACCCCCTGTGCCCCTGTGTGTGCGGTTTTTGCTGTTTGCGTGGGGGGTGTTTGCTTCCGACATTGCAGATATTGTATCAGTTACATTTCCAATTTGTCGGAAGAATACGGTTTTTCTTTTTGTGTTTTTTTTTGCTTGGGTTTAAATAAAATTAACTCCTTTTTTCTGTTTTCTAAGCTTCGTCATGGCATGTCTCTAGGTATAGACTTTGGGGTTTGGCAGATGATGGTCCAGCACCTCCTTTTTTTTTTGGCGAGAGATCTTAGAAAATCATGATGTGCTATAACATTGTGTGCTAACCCACTTCCCTCCAGTTTTATATGGTTTTTTTTTTGTTTTCTCTCCTGAGAGGGAAAAAAGAGACTTCTTGATGTCGAAGTACTCGATTCAGCAGGAGCTTTTGTAGTAAGTACCTAGTAGTAGAAGTGTCTGTACTTCTGATCCCCCAATGAAACATTGGCAGAGATCTGAAGAGATTAGAATTCCTTCTGGAAGAAAAAATCTTCCTCTGTTCGGCGTTCGCAGATCCTTCATTGTCACTAGAGAATATTATTGGAGATGGATTCCAGATGTGGTCGTCACTCAAAAGTTTTTTTAGCGGCATTCTTATTGTTGTTGTTGTGGGTGCTCTGCATCATGAGTTTCGTGACGAGCGTTGCAGAGGCTCAAGTGCTGCAATTGAAGCATGGCTTTGCGGAGCTACAAGGCTCCAGTTTGAGGCAAGACGGAAAAGGGATGACTGCGGAGCACTTTGGTAGACTCCGCTCGCACGACGAGATGCGCAGGAGACGCATGCTCTTGGCAGTCGTGGGCTTCCCTCTGGCAGGCGATGGCGATCCCACCAGCGTTGGGTAGGTACCTACCTACCTATCTATCTATCTATCTACCTACCTACCTACCTACCCTTCTGTTGGTTCCAGGGTGATACTGCAACCTTCTATTGTACCTACTACTACTACTACCTACCCGTCTATGTACCTACCTACTCATTCTACCTACCCACCACCCAAGTTGTCCAACAGAGTAGGGTTGGGTGTGCTGTAACCTTCTATTGTACCTACTACTACCTACCCTTCTATATACCTACCTACTCATTCTACCTACCCACCACCCAAGTTGTCCAACAGAGGAGGATTGGGGGTGCTGTAACCTTCAATTGTACCTAGTACTACTACCTACCCGTCTATGTACCTACCTACTCATTCTACCTACCCACCACCCAAGTTCTCCAACAGATTAGGGTTGGGGTTGCTGTAACCTTCTATTGTACCTACTGCTATCTACCCTTCTATGTACCTACCTACTCTTTCTAGGTACCCACCACCCAAGTTGTCCAATAGAGGAGGGTTGGGGTGCAGGAGCAAGTATGTGCTGTTATGTAATTCATTTGATTTCTTGCATTTTGTTAGGTTATTTGTTGGTTTTCTGGTTCTTCAAAACTTCCTTGTGTGAATTTTGTGGTTTCATGACATTAGTTTTGAGCACTACAGGAATTCATGACTGGCTCTCAGGGCTTTTGTTTTATGCAAATTGCAGTCTGGACTAAACAATTATATGTACCCACTTGCTTTCTTTCTTTCTTTCTTTATTTATTTATGTAGAGTGTTATAATTAGGACTCACAAGTGGCTCATGGGTGGGTTTGTTTTGTTGTTGTGTGTGGTTTTTCCTTTTGTTTTGGGGTGTGAAGATTATATTACACACAGGTTGGTTTAGGGACTCCGGTGCAACTTTACTATGTACAGGTTGATACAGGCAGTGATATAATGTGGGTTGATTGTGCGCCCTGTTACAACTGTCCATTGAAAACCACCCTCCCGGTAAATCCATCTACTAAGCTAGACTTTTGCTTTTGGCACCATGTGTGAAATTGTTAACCCACATATTGCAGTAAGATGTCAAGAATTGGGGTTTAGGGTTTGGGGCAGGGTGGAGATTAATGAGGGTGCAACTCTTGCTGCTGGTGGGTTTGTGTGTGTAGATTCCTCTTACAGTCTATGATCCATCACGCTCATCAACAGCCCATGTTGTACCTTGTAGCAGTCAGAATTGTGCTTTGGCAACGGAAATGTTCTCATCAACAAACTGTCATGGAGGAGTAACAGAGTGCTTATACCAGTCCATATATGGGGATGGGAGTACAATAGAGGGTTATTTTGTTGAAGATCTATTTACGTATGACCAACTTGTTGGCAACACATCCACCCCGAGGAATGGCTCTGCTTCAGTTGTCTTTGGGTACTCAACTTTTCTGCATATGTTGAATATCAGTTCCCCAGTTTGTGTTTGGTTTGTTGCCAAAAGAAAATATATCTATGTTCCAGAAGATTTACTGTCAAAGAACATGGTTGAGCAGCATGTCTTGATCCACATGGAATAGTCAAAACAGTTCCACACAAGGTTTAGCACTCAAAGAAGGAAGAGAGCACCAAGAAGCCAGAGGGGCCAAATTTAAGAAGTTTTGATGCACAGATTGAATTTGGGGAAGGGGCGGTGGCACAGGTGCAATTTCAACCAATCTGGTGTGTTGAGCTCAACACCAAGGGCTGTAGATGGACTGATTGGATTTGGCCAGGCATCAATCTCTGTTCTGTCACAACTTGCAAGCCAAGGAATAGCACCCAATGTCTTTGCACACTGTCTAGAAGGGGAAGATAAAGGTGGAGGGATACTTGTAATTGGTGAAATTGATGAACCAGATTTGATATACACACCAATTATCCAACGACAGTAAGTGCATGCACACATTCCATTTTGTTGTCTGTGATGACCCATATGTGTAATATGTTGGTCACATCTCCTATGCCTTGGAGGCTCTTGTCAGATATGGCTTATTCAACACGAATACCTTACCCATAATTGATGTAAGCTAGAAATCTTAATAGTTATGTTGTTGTGATGTCTCTCTGATTTTTTTCTAATGATGAAGTCCTTACCCCCCCTTTTTTTCCTTACAAAATGTGTGCAGACAACATTACAATGTACAGCTGTTAAATATTGCAGTTAACGGAATGAATATCACTAGCCCATCAGTGTTTACACTTTCAGATAAATCGGGAGGGACCGGAGGAGGTGTTATTTTTGACAGTGGGACCACATTAGCGTATCTAGTGGACCCAGCTTACACCAACTTTGTAACAGCGGTATGTATTTATGTATGTCTGTATGTTTGTCAAATTCTTTATTTTGTGAGGTTTTGTTCAGAAAGAAGTGAAATAAAAATGGAAACACACATGTAAATTGTTTTTTTTTCCTCTCCAATAGCACACACTTGGGAAACCTACATAATTTGCATTAGCACATCTTTGGGTCTGCATTTTGTTCTTACCTGATGTCTACAAAAATGGCAGATAACTCAAGTAGTGCCTACGCCTGCTCAAGAAGTGCCAGATGGTGAGGGTGGACACCAAATTTGCTTTGTGGATACTGGCTATGAGTACATTCTAGTCCTTTTTCCTCTGTGACTGTTATTGGCTTCCTTTTTGCACCTGATATGTTGAGAGAGAGAGAGAGAGAGGTCAAGAGAGAGATATTGTAATATGGGTGGTTTCCACACTTGTGTGATCATCCTTAGATGGGTCCCCAAAATTTCTAAGGAATTTTGCAATGTTTACAGATTTGCCCTGTAAAAGTTTCTGATTCTGAATTAGAGCATAAAAGAAGTGGGTTTATGGGGTTTAGTGAATCGAGAGTGGAGTATTTGGGCTGATTTTGAGTTTTCATTTTGAATGGGGTATTTGGCCAGTGTGAACACCACATTTCCAGATGTGACGCTCTATTTTGAGGGTGGAGCAATGCAGCTCACTCCACAGAACTACCTCTTCCAACAAGAGATCACGGTAATGTTTCTCTGAGCATTCATTCATTCTGCTTGTGCTTTCTATATTTGCTCTTGGTCATGAAAGCATACTAGACTGATTTTGTGTAGGCTAATGCCTGATGCTGAGGGCATTACTGGAATAAGGGCCTGCTTGATGTGGGCCCAATTCCGGTAATGCCTGTGACCAACAGTGTTACACAATGTAAAAATAAACAATTTTTTTTGTTTTATACTCTTCCTGTGATACCCTCCGGGTGTTATCACTGGAAAAAAACTCACATGCACATTTATGCTCTGTAAGATAACCTCCAAATACACTACAGAATTTCTCAAGGTTTTTGTGATTGCTATATGACTCATTTGAATGTATACTTGGAGGTTTTTTGAATGGGTGCATCAGGGATTAATCTTCCATAACAAGTTACCTTACTCTTGGTGCTTGGATTGTCAGTGGAATACTTCAGAATGTCACTAATTTTCCAGTATCACTTTTCACCCTCTGAGTTGGCTGCAAATGACCAGAGCACCAGTGGCCAAACCATAGCAGCAGATTGTCTTGGGTGGCTGGAGAGTGTTAGCCAGCCGGGATATATATCATATACAATTTTTGGAGGTACAGATCTGTATCTCATGTCTGTGTTTTTTTATGCATTTTGATGGGATTGTTAATAGCTTTGGAAATGCCAGCAATGGTTAGGTCTAGGTTTTGAAGCTTAGCCTCCATGTCAGCTTGTTGCAGCTTGAATGAGGAATTGATACTTATTGGCATTTTTTCTTTGTTACATATGTCTCTTTGAGTGCTAGCCAACATCAAGACTTGCATCTTCCTGTTGCCTCTGGAAATGTGAGAATGATGTTGAGGGTGATTGGTCTGACACCTTGTGAGTTACACTCATAAGGTTATGACTGCACTCATTTGTTTTCATCCCGCCTTCAAAGCATTCTCATAGAGACATTGGTTTTAGTTAATTGTCATGAGAGTCATGTCCTTGATGATTTTGTTAAATAGTTTCACTTAGTGTGCGCCTGCTGAAATTGGACTGTGTGATGTTAATTGGGTGAAGATATTGTTTTAAAGGACAAGCTTGTGGTCTATGATAATGAGCAACATCAAATTGGGTGGAAGAACTATGACTGTAAGTATCTCTCTACAATCATTTGTAAATCTATTTCAATGAGAATGGAAATGTTGTTGCCCCTTTGTATAATTCCTCAATTTCGGTGATCGATTGCTCCATTACCCATCAGGGCATTGTAATTAATCAGCCCAACTGTTGCAGACCTGGACATCATGGATGTAGGGGTGCTCTGTGATGCATTGTAGAGCTCATCCATTTGTACACATTGTTTTTTCATTTTCCTTTCAAATATGAAAGGAACTACTCAAAATCTGGAATTGTTGTAGTCCTGAAGTGCTTGAAGCTCTATATTTCTTAAGGTTTGAGGCATGATGGCCCAATGCTGGGTTCCACAATCCTCATCGACAGTTGCTTGTGGGGGCTCAGACAATTGAGTTATCAATTTTCCTATGATGTTTGGTGAGGAAATTCTTCAATTTTCTGAGTTAATTTTTTTTTAAAAATTGGATGGCTAAAATTTCACAGGTAGAAACAGCATCAAGGTGTCAACTACTCGAAACGGGTCGAGTCCATTCACAGTGAATCCAACTGGACTCTCTCCTATTGGAAGCTTTGGACAAGTGAATAATCCAAGAAGAAGCTTATGCACAATCATGGCATTGGTTACCACTCTAATGCTGTGTTGGAATTTGGCTATAATCATGTAAGTTTGAAGTCAGGGCTTACCTGCTCCTGCTGCCTATATTAATTTATGGTAGTGGGGTTGGAACTTGGAACACTGATGCGGCCCCTACACTGCACACTTGGGGGATATTGGGATGCTTGATGGTGGGCTTGGAATTGCTGGAAAACAACACAAGTTGAACTTGAGAGGTACATTGGGTAAATTATTCCTGGCCACTTTTGACTGTCCATAGTGGTAGTAGCATGGTGTATTTTCATCATCCACTTGAGCTTCCAAAAAGGGATAAATCGGTGATTGCTTTGGAAAACAATTGTCATGACGATCATGTGATGATGGACCTGGTGATTTACCCCACACCCACCTGCCCCCCCCATGATAGCAATTTTAGTTTAATTCATTGCTATCTATCTTTGCGGCAAATTTGGCACCTGGATGGAAAATAGTGTCCTGTCGCCATGATCATGCCATGATAGGGTAGTGTGATTTGCCATGAATATACATGGGGTTTTACTGACTCATCACGGTAGGAGCATTTGTGGGATACAGTGACTCTGTCACAACTGCATAATTTGTGAACTTCAGATTTCAATAAAACTTTGACCAAACAGGAGAGAACAATTTTTGCAAATTATGCAACTGCTGTCAAGCTTTGAGTCAATGATCAATTTAATTTATTTGGGTTTGCCATTTGTTGGGTACAAGTGAAAATTCTCATGACTACAATTTTTCTTTCCTTGTTTCTGACATATATGATGTACGAGTTAATAACAAGCAACAGGCTGTGTGCACTGACACAATAGTTGGTGCTACTGCCACAGATTCTTCATCAAATTCAACACTAAAAAAAACATGCTTGACAATATAGAATATTGCCATGTTATGGATGGGAAAAAAAAAAGATTATGGGATTTAGAAGCAGAAAAGTGCTTTGGTCAATTCATATTCCTCAAAAATTGATTCATTATTTCAACAAACATGTGTCGAAGTGGCGCCTGGTGGTGCCAATGTACTACATTAGTACTTCGAAACATACCCATACTTCCCCTCATCTTTGAAACCTTGAATTGCATGAGACCAAACTCGTATGTGAAAAGTCAGGGAGCTAGCTACCTTTGTACACAGACTAGATTTTGCAATAATAATGACCATGAATCATCATTGATATACTGGCGGCTTGAATGCCCAACTGCTGAAGTTTTGTAAAATAAATGTTGAAGCAAAGTTTGAAGTATTATTACCTATGCTTCAATCCAATTTGGGCTTTGCACACTGCTACCCCACACTATCACTGAGGATCAGCTCTATATATTTTTTTTTCTTATGGTTTCATGTGGTTTCGAATGATTGATCACTATATTTATGGCAATGTCAATTGAATTGAAATTAATATACATTTCATTGACATGAAAAGACACATGTTTAATCTGTTTTTTTTCATATTCATGTTGGTGGGTAGTGAAAAGGAATGAGGTAATTATAAAATGCAGGTAGTTAGTTATTAGGAAATAAATGAAATAGTTAGGCTTGGAAATGAGATAGTTGTCTTTGAAATTATCTCTGAGAAAATATATGGGGGATGATCATACGATATGTTCCCAAAAAAAAAAAATCACCCATATATCAGTTCCTCAAAAAATAATCACCCATCTTGCACTAACAAAGTTTGCATACGCTCGATTCAGTAAACTTGCATAATGTCGAGTAATTAATTAATTAATATTGAAGATTCCTGAAATTCCAGGAGATTCTCTATTTTCCTTGGCCTCCAAAAAAAAAACGATTTGTCCAAAAAAGAATTTTTTTTGAAGATATAATTAGTGTGGAAGCTGCCAAGGTAAGTACTATGGTTAGATGAGAGAAAAAAAATGGTTCTTGACTAAAAAGGTTCTGCAAGTAAAGCTTTTAGTAAAGTGTCATGTTTGGCCAACATGAATTCTTGCAAGAGAGTGTTGTTGTTTGTCAAAATGGCCAACATGAATTCTTGCAAAGAGTGTTGTTGTTTGTCAAAATGGCCAACATGAATTCTTGCAAAGAGTGTTGTTGTTTGTCAAAATGGCCAACATGAATTCTTGCAACAGAGTAGTGTTGTTGTTTGTCAAAATGGCCAACATGAATTCTTGCAACAGAGTGTTGTTGTTGTTTGTCAAAATGGCCAACATGAATTCTTGCAAAGAGTGTTGTTGTTTGTCAAAATGGCCAACATGAATTCTTGCAAGAGAGTGTTGTTGTTTGTCAAAATGGCCAACATGAATTCTTGCAAAGAGTGTTGTTGTTGTTGTTTGTCAAAATCTACAACTTCTTCTCTTCTGCTGGAGTAGAGGAAAGTAAGCCTACTGAAGAAACCTGGAGTTTAGCAGCTTACTTATTATCATCATCAGCTGGCACTCATGATTTCATCAGCTGCTCAAGAGAATGTGAGTGGAAACTTTTTAAACTACTTACACAATTAATTAAAGAGCCTGTTACAAATTCTCCTCACTTCTCTCTGCCAAGGGCAGCAGACAGACAACCACATTAAATTCCCCCTTCTCTCTCTGCTCTGCTCTGCTCTGCACCTTATTATGGATTGTTTCCATGCCCACTCAAAGATCCTTTAGTGGAAGGAAAAGACAGATAGAAGTGGACTTTTTGCCCCATCCATCAAGAAGGAACCTAGAACCTACCTACCTACCTACCTACCTACCTACTTGGGCTAGAGTTAACCAGCAGCATCCATCATCAGTGCACCATGGAGGATGAATGGATGGATGGATGGATGGATGGTGTGTGGACAGGAAACAGTTTTTCATTGATATTCATGTACCATAGCTAACCACAATGGTTAGCCCACAATGGTTGGTTAGCTATAAACTAATCATCTACCATGGTGGTTAGCTCAATTCCTTTTTACTTATTACCTACCTACTAACAACCCACTTGTGGGCTGTTAGTAGTGTAGGTAGTAAAATCAGCCCTTCTTTACCTATGTATAAAAAACCATCTATTTTGCCTATTAATTAGTTACCTATTTTCCTACCTATCTACCTATATATATATATATATATATGAAACCTATTTCTTTTCTTACATAATTGGTTACCAAGATGAAACCAAATATTAACTCAGTTGAGGTTCCATTGGATGTTGCGCCTGGTTCACTCTGGCCCCCCCCCATGTGTCCATCATGCAACTATTAAAGATTATCAAAGATGCTTCTCCTATTAGCCTAGATTTTAGGTTACACTTCCCCACACACCAAGGCTGACTTCATTCATGTGCTCATCAGCTCTTCTTCCTCCATCAATGCTTAAGCTGTGACAACAGGAGGATCTTGAAGCTCTCTAGACTAGGGTATTACTCACTTGAGCATAGCTAAGCTACAAAGGCCATTGGCCATCTAGCTACTCAAGGGAGGCCAAGACTAGGTGGATGGCCTCCCTCACCTCAACTAGATAGGTGGCCATAAATGTGATAGCCTCACCTTTCACAATAGCAATTTCATCTTTGTGGGTGGTGGTGGTGCATGACAAATAGAGTAAGCCAACCATTTTGGATGGTTTATTGTTTGAAGGTGCAAATTATTGGGGATGTGTGGAGCTACTCTTCTAAACCTCTAACAAGGTGGGCAAAATGTAGGGCCAAAGTGAACCAACACTTGCCAATGCACCATGAAAGATGGATGGTGGGCAAATGTAGGGCCAAAGTGAACCAACACTTGCCAATGATGCACCATGAAAGATGTATGGTAAGTGATTCGAAAACAATTTTCTATTGGGTTCTAACTCCCTAGCTAACCATGATGGTTAGCCGGTTGCTTTGTTTACTACCTACTATCAACCCACTTGTGGATTGTTAGAAGGTAGGTAATAAAGACAATCCTTACCTATCGATAAACCATTTACTTACTTAGTAGTCACCTAATTTCCTACCTATCACACAATGGGTAAGATAGGTAGGAAATTAGGTAAGATAGGTATCTACCTAATCTTACCTAATTTCCTACTTACTTCTCACACAATGGGTTACCAAGGTGAATCCGAATATTAACTCATGTGATGTTCGTTCAGGATGGAGAGATAAGGGGCACCTAGTGGATGGTGTGTTGGTTCACTCTTGCCCTTTGCAAGACATAATTCCCATTGTTAGTTGTTACCTACCTCTTTAGCTATTATATCCGTAGTGGATGAATTTCACAAGTATTTATTCAATCCATAAAATGAATGTCATTGAATATCATCCATTTTTTCTTTTGTATTATTTTAATATTTTCTACCACCGTCCATTTTTCATGCATAAATACATTTTAACTTTTTAAAAAGGGTTCTTTCGAGGATGGGCCTTTTGAAATGTTTAAAAATTAAATTCTATCACTCCAACTTCCAAAAAGGTATAAGAAAATGTGGCACAATCCATTATTTTTTAATTTGATCAAAGCGATTATGAAGTACAATCTTGTGCTACAATGAAGCAAATGAACAACCATACAAGGACTAGGTATCAAGAAGACGATTGATGGTGTAAACCAAACGGACCACATAGTGAACAATGAAGGTTGACATAAGCAAAAATTGACTATTTGTCATTTATCCATTTGTAGCTAGCTTTTGCAAGTGAGACAAGAATAAAACAATGAGGTTTAAATGACCATTGGGCATTGTGGTCTCAGCATGGTGAGCCTTTAGGACCCAGCACCCACACTAGTAGCTTCACCTTCTTGAGTGAGGCCTTTTAGTTCCCCATAAAACCTACCCTAATTTTTTGTATTGCATTTGGATGATCATCTTCAGGCACAAGAACTCAGCAATGATCTTCCAGGATCTTACAAAATGGAAGAAAGATTTCACTGTCGAAGTTCAAGTCCTCTGAAAATTAGGGTTCGGGGAGGGGTCAAAAGGGGTGGTTCAAAGAATGGAAAGCAAGTTTGGTGGGTGTTTTGATTCTTTTGTTGAAATGCCACTCCAATAGCAAATGAACAGAAATGAAATGTTGGGTACCATGCCCTCCAATTACACTTAAAGAATTGTCGATATTTTCCATGTGTGTGTTTTTTTTGGATCTCTTTTCACACATATGCTAATCAATTAACATGAATTTACAAATTTTCAAAGTTGTGTCATGTTTAGAAAACTTCTTTAATTTCTTTTTTTTCTTTTACATTCTTTTCAAAAAAAGAAATTCTCTTTCAATATGTAAAAAAATATTTTATTAAAATCTAAAAATATCTTTCCAAGTCTACACATTAAAATTTGAAATTCAAAAACAAACTAAACAAACCAATGACACCTTTTTAAAATATATATATATGAACAACTCAATGAGAAGAAAGCAAAAATCAAAGGTGAAATGTGAATCAAAATTACTAAAATGAAAGTTGAAAGCTAATGAATCAAAGGTCAAGCTCATAGTGAATCAGCATGTTAAAATCAAAGTTGCAAATTGATGTTCAAAGTGTCCAATTCCATTGTGGCATTGAAGACCAACTTAGCTAGAAGAACAAAAAAAAACAAAGTCTTATGAAATATCCATCTATTTCAACCCAAAAAAATAAAATCAAAATGTGAATATGCATTGCTTACGGTGCAATGATAGGCAACATCTTGTAAATCCAAAATTGATCAAGGTACATTTTTTAGTGTTTCAAGCAAAAGTAGATTGTATCAAAGCAAAAGCAAAATGTGTTCAAACAAAAACAAACTTGGGGTCAACCACCTGATTGATTATAATAAGATAGTTCAACAAAATATTAAAACCGTGACCAAAATTCATATTCATCTTAACAATTTGCAATGATACACAAACAAAAATAAAATCCAAACACTCTTTATACTTGGGAGGTTCACTTTCAAACAATTTGTTTTAGAATTCATTTTAATAATTAACCCAAAAAAAATTGACAACATCTCGAGTTTGAACAATAGTTTCTTAATATTATAAATCAAAACAACAATAAGAACAACATCAAATGTAAGAACAATGTTCATATTAGGAACAATGATAGTTACATCAAAAACAATAACACCATTGTTTTTGTATTCAACATGACAATCAACAATAAGTTTATGTTTCTTGTGATGTCAATTTTCTTTTTCTTGCAAGAAACACCTTGAAAAAAATTGATTATTGAACCAGTAGGCAATTTGCATGACAATTTTGTTCAAAATAAACATTTTTGAAACCTTAGCAACCATGGTTGAAAAAATGTATATGCAAAAAAAATTAAATCATGAATTCAACCATGTTGTTGATGTAGGTTGACAAATATCCTACACCAACATATTCCTCTCTTCTTGAATAAATAGAGCATAAGATTTTTTGGTGTTTTTATTAAAACCAACACCAAGCGCATGTAAAGAAGTTTCATCGCAAGCTAAATTCACATGTTGAAACTTAAAATCAATGAAAATATTAAAAGGAGATGAAGGTGTTGTGTCAATTTCAACAATTCATTGAATTTATATTTATTTAATCGACCTCCTAATGGATCTAATCAAAGCTTGGCTACTACATTGTAAATTAGAAAATAATATAAAAACTAAATAGATGAACTATTCAAAGTTGCAATTTGTAATGAATTCTTTAAAAATCAACAAAGCACATCACCTTACAAATGTAAGAATTTGAAATCAAACAAATGAAGGCAAAACAACAAATTCTACAAACAATCCATAGCACTATCACACTAATGTGGACATTTTGATTTGCCATTTGTAACATCACAAGTTCTTTTAAAGTAATCCACACCCAATAATATTCAAATGTGTCTCTTATGAAATGCACAAATTTGCCCCAATTCATAAACTATAAGTTGCATTCTAACAAAACAATAATTGAAAGTTCTAACAATTTGAAATAGTGAATATGTACCATAATTGGTCAATAGCAAGCATGAATAATTAACTCTTGTTTCAAATGACAAATTCTTACAACCATTTTACAAAATCGTATATAAATGAAAGTTGTGAGATGCACATCCTTGTTTTAAAGTTGTGACACATGCACAATGGAATTGTCATGTGGTGGCTGTAATGAATGTTTTACAAAGTATTGAAGCTAAATTACACAAAGAAACAATTTTTAAAAAAACCAAAGAATTGATTAAATTGGCTAAATTAAAGGACAAATAACCTTTACACTTACACCCACAATGGAAAGTTAACAAACATAATATGGATCCTAACAAAAGACAAAAATTGTGAAGGCAATATGTGTAAAAGATTGCAAAAACTCTTAAGGATGAAAATATTTTTTATGTATTAAACAAGTTGTCACAATGATAAATCATGTCTATTGGAACTACATTGTTTTGCAACTAAAGCTCCAAATCAACTAATATACAACTACATTACAACTAGAGCATGGAAATATGAGTAATAAATAAATAAAGTGTCACATCAAAAAATTAAAAAAATGTACTGTAGTTGCAAATGGGACACATATACATTGCAACGTACACATCAGACATATAAATGTAGTCAATCATGTTTGACTTTTTGGTAAGTTGCATTTTAATTGTGTATGGCAACTATATTACAACTGGTGTAAATGTAACACCCAATCGACAATTACATTGCAACTAGACATCAACACATATAATCATTACAAATTTCCATTACCCATAACAAATGACACTTGCAACTAATTGTGCAACTATGTTGCCACTATAGAAATATTATTTTTCCACTATTTTGTGATTATTGTTCAATTGTTAATAACTTAATAACTTAAAATTTTCATATTTAATCCTTAATATTTAATAGTGAATTATTTTAAATAATTTATAAAATATTATTTTTAATTAATAAGAAATAGCTCATTTTAATTAAATCAATATATTTTTAATTTTTAATTTGTTAACTGATTCAAATAATCAATTTTTAAACAATTAAATAAAATTTTAAACTAAACTTATTCATAAAAATATCAAGTTTGAATGATTAATCATCAATTCAAAAATTCAAAAAATTAATTATTTAATAATTATGTTCTCCAAGAAATCATATTTAATATTTAACCATTATTATTTTAAATATTAAATATTAAATAAATTAATTAATTATTATGATTAATTATTTAAATTGGATAATTGAATATTAATCCGAACTAACCAATCCAATTTAGGTAATAAATGATTAATCAGTTGAATTAGTTATTTAGAACATTATTATTTAGATTCACTAATTAGTTATTTATTTGAATTAGAATAATGAATTATCAAATAATCTAAATAATTGGTTTTGGGAATCCATATAATTATTTTTTTCAATTATGATAAATAAAATTGTGATGATGAATTAATTGATAAATGACTAAATAATTATTTAAACTGGATTGACTAATTTTAAAAACTAATTCAAATGATCGTTATAGATAATTATAGATAATCAATTTGCATATATAATTATTAAATAATTACTTATTTACTTGTACAATTTAAAACTAAAAAAATAAGTACAAAGAATGTGGAAAAGTTTTTTTTTACTTTCAATTCAACTTGCAACTAATTTGTAACTAAAATATTTAGCCCATAAATTTTATCCTTGAATTTCATTCACAAACTATATGAAAAAGGTATTTTTTTGTGTGCTCACATGAAAAGATATGTGTCAATTTGGGATGAATTCAAAAAAGTTTAACTTTTAAAATAAAACATAAAATAAACAAATATATTACATGGCTACTCTTTTGTTTACTTATTTCTACATTCCTACTACTACTTGCGTACCTAAGTAAATAAATAGTTAGTGCTAGTTTTAAAAATAGGTATGTAGTATAAGTAAGTAGGTAGGTAAGTAGCCTGCGTATGTAAGTTTGTCCTACCTACTTAGTTTCACTTTCCTACCTACCTAACTATGCTTATGTATTGACCTCCTTAATTACCTAAATAAATAATTTTTTTATTCATTAATTTTTTTAATTAATATGCCATGTGGCAACTTTTGATTATGCCATGTGTCACAATCGAAGACCATTATAAATGAATAGTCATAATGTATGGTGGGGATTAATATTTCCAAAAAATAATTCACCCAAAAATCCCCATAATGTCACATGTGAAATTTTGATGGATTGATGAAAAATGATATCATGTTGATGTTACTATGGTAATTACAAATTAATTACATTGGAATTACACAATAGTTGTTCTTACATAGTTGTAACTGAGTTGCATGAGTTGCATATCTATACAATTTCACATATGGTGAGTTATATTTGTCACAATTCATGCAGCTTGTTTGACAACATTCACACCTATAGAAATACATTGAATTACAAATGGTCATTGTAATTCAAAAATACAATTGCAAGGCTAGTTACAAATAACCCATTTTTTCATAGTGTGTCTATTTGTCATTTGGTTTACATGAAAAGGCTTTTCCTTGTAAAACAAAACATGAGCTATAAAGTTATAATTGAAGAATCCATTTAAAAAATATAGGAGCTTTAGATTGGTTCAACAATAAAACCTTGAAAGGAACAAAATTACAAAAATTAACAAACTTATAGTTATAAATAAATGAATAAAAAATTAGATCAAGAATTCATACCTTGTTGGTGGGTACAAAAATTTGTACTTATTTGCCACTTGAAGTATGAACATGGACAACATGTCCATCATTCCCTAACAATGTGTTCATTTTTAAACAAATTTGTAGTCAAATTTTTAATATTGTAATCCCAAAATTATTGTCACTCGTGAAAAGATTTTGGCCCGCATTTTAACATGTTTGTTGATTTTTTTATTATCCTTGTTGATGTTCTCCAATTTCTATTCATCAATGTCCAAGAATTTATCCTTTTGGTGTGTATCATTATCACTAACAAACATAATATTATAGAGATAAATAACATTTAAATCACTATCATCAATAATTTAAAAATCAATTTAATGAACTTTTTTAGAATATAATTAAATAAAAGGTGAACTACAAAAAACACCACTAGGATCAATATTGAAATCCTCATTAGTCAATGGAACAAAAAGGTTGTTAAAATTTACAAAGAGGTTAAGATCAACTTCAATAAATGTTTCAAAAGATTGATCAATATTAAATGATAACACAAACATCACAAACTTAACATCTCATGACTTAAAATGGAAATTGTGCAAAATTTGTTCATTCATAATTTATACATTTCACACATTGATATTGCCACTACAAACACATTTAACAGACAAATTTATAAGAATATGAAAAATTCATGTGACATGCATTCATTCTTAAGTTCTTATTTCATTTGTCAACACTTTTATTTGTGTGTCAAATGTATTTTCAATGTACAATATTCATGTGTAAAATGTATGAACTTATGAATTAACGAATTTTACACAATTTTCATTATTAATTCATTGCATGCTAAATTTGTGATTAACAATCCAAAAGTTTCATCAACCTACATCACATGAACATGAACATCAAAACGACAAGGAATAATAAGAGCCAATGCACATTGTAGATCAATAAAACTTAGAAGTTGTAAATCAATTGTCTAATTATTAATCACATCCAAATTTGACAATATTATAATAAATGTTCCATAGACATCAAAAACATCATATGGGACATCATTACACTGTTTCTTTGAATTTGATTCATCAATGAAAACATTTTAAATCATTATTGATATAAATGAAACAAAAAAAATGAAAAATAAGAAGGAGAATGTTGAAAATGTTCAAGCTCTCCAAAGTCCCCATAAAATAAGAATGTGATTAATATCCTTAATTGATTCAGTTGCAAAACAAAAAAAACATGATCTCACACATCAACAAAATTGTTAATAAAAAATTGTAAGAATAGTGATTTCAAAAAGTAATTACATTGTCAACATTGGAAGAATTTTGATCTCACTAAAGGACCTAGGTGTTGGCATACCAAAAGAAAAAAAAACAATCAATGTTGTAAAGAGGTGTTGGAAGTACACCATGAGAACAATGCCACATCCAACATTACAATACAAAAAAAAACATAGAAAGGCGAAGGTGGAAAAAAAAAAAAAAAAAAGAAAAAAACATAAAAAAAAAAAAAAAACAACCAAAAATTAAAAAAACATTCAAAAAAAAAAAAAAAAAAACAAAAACAAAAAAAAAAAAAAAAAA
>Ga0116231_10008214_pt1 | contig 18445 bp, 13 predicted proteins | sample S1TSphgellanicum_2_FD_89695 | JGI IMG/M metagenome (GOLD analysis project Ga0116231, IMG submission 89695) | Host-associated microbial communities from peat moss isolated from Minnesota, USA - S1T2_Fd - Sphagnum magellanicum MG | ecosystem: Host-associated > Plants > Peat moss > Unclassified...
GGCAAGGCCAATCAGCGCGCCTGCTTGGAGTTGGTCGCCGCCGGCCAACAGATCCGTTCTCGCGTGCCGCAGGGGAGCGATGCCGATCCGCTCGCGCCGCTCTCGCCGCCGCCGCGGCAACGGGAACCCCTGCAGCAGAGCGTGGATGTATTGGTCATTGGCGCGGGTCCCGCGGGTCTTGCGGCGGCCACCGCCGCCGCGCGGCGCGGTGCGCAGGTGACCGTGTTGGATGAACGACCTCATCCGGGTGGTCAATATTTCAAGCCGTTGGCGCCTTCGCATCAGGCAACGACACCTCTCGATCGGCAATTCGCGCAAGGCATCGCGCTGCTGCAGGCGGCCCGCGATGCCGGCGTCGTCATGCAGGAGGCCTTGGTCTGGGGCGCGCATGCCGTCGATGAGGTGGTGGCCGTCGTGAACGGCAGCGAGCTCGTATTCCGGCCGCGCCGGCTCGTGATCGCCGCGGGCGCCTATGAAAGGGCCGTGCCGTTTCGCGGCTGGACCTTGCCCGGCATCATGAGCAGCGGCGCTGCGCAGACGTTGGCACGCGCCTATCGCGTGTCGCCGGGACGGCGTGTGCTCATCGCCGGCAACGGACCATTGAATCTGCAGCTGGCTTGCGAATTGATCGACGCGGGTGTGGAGGTGGTGGCGGTGCTGGAGAGCGCACCCCGGGCTTCGCTGCGGCAATGGCGCGAGCTTGGATCGGCGCTGCGCACCGCGCCCGATCTGATCGCGCGCGGCTTGGGTTATCTTCGCAAACTGCGGCGTGCGCGCGTCCCCGTGCTATGGAATCACGGCATCGTGTCGGCCGGCGGCGCCGGCAGGCTCGAGCGCGTGCGCTACGCGCCCCTCGATGCTTGTGGTGTTCCTGATCACGCAAAAGCCGCCGAGGTTGCCGCCGATGCCCTGTGTCTGGGCTATGGATTCATCCCCTCGACCGAAATTGCGCGTGCGCTCGGCTGCACGCATCGACTGGTGAACCGCCACGTCGGCTATCTTGCCACCGAAACGAGCCGCGACGGCGCCACCAGTCTTGCAGGCGTGTTCGCGGTGGGCGATGGCGCCGATGTGGGCGGACATGGCGTCGCGCTGGCGCGCGGTACTTTGGCGGGCATCCGCGTCGCGAAAGAGTTGCAGCTCGCGGCGGGCAATCCTCACGAGGAGCGGCGGGCGCTGCGGGCGCTCGAGCGTGCCGAGCAGTTTCAAGCGGCGCTCTGGTCGCTCTATCGTGCGCCGCCCGTGAATCTCGACTGGCTGGCGGACGATGTCACGCTGTGCCGCTGCGAGGACATCACGTTCGGCGAGGTGCGGGCCGAGATCGGCGCCGGCCAAGACAGCCTCGCGCGCTTGAAACGCAGCACGCGCCTCGGCATGGGCCGCTGCCAGGGCCGTTACTGTGCGGGACCCGCCGCGCTGCTGCTCGCCCAAGCAAACGGCGCGGCCCAGGCGAACGGCGCTGCGGAATCAAACGGCGCTCGAGCGGCGGCGTATGGCTGGGCGCCGCGCCTGCCGGTCAAACCAACAGCCGCCGCTTCGCTGGCGTTCGAGAAGCCCGAATGGCGCGGCCATCGTCGCAGCGGCGCCCCGAACCTCGCGCATCCCGCCGACATCGCCCCGCTGCCCGATCAGGAGACCTCGATCTTGATCATCGGCGGCGGCGTGATCGGTGCCTGTCTTGCGTACGATCTGGCAGCCGCCGGCGAAGACGTTCTGGTCGTCGAGCGCGATGATGCCAATCTGCAGGCATCGGGCGCGAACGCCGGCAGTTTGCACGTGCAGTTGCTGTCGTTCGATTTCGAGCCCGGAATGAGCGCCGATGCGAGCCCGGCGGCTGCCACGTTGCGGCTGGGAGGCCGCTCGATCGAGCTTTGGCAGGAACTGGCACGTCGTTGCGGTGAGGATTTCGAGATCCGCGTCAATGGCGGATTGATGGTCGCCGACACCGACGAGGCGATGAAATTCCTGGTGGCCAAGGCGGCGCTCGAAAGGCGCTTTGGCATCGACAACCACATCGTCGGTGCGAGCGAATTGCGCAGCCTCGCGCCGGCGCTGTCCGAACGATTGGTCGGTGCCGAATACGCACCGCAAGAGGGAAAGATCAATCCGTCGCGCGCAACGGGTGCCGTGCTTACCCAAGCGCTGCGGCACGGCGCGCGCTTCATTCGAGGAGCCAATGTCACGGCGTTGTGCGCCGCTGCGGGCGGCTGGCGCGTTGAAACCTCGCGCTGCCGAATTCGCGCCGGACGCGTGGTCAATGCGGGCGGACCCTGGTCGCGCGACCTTGCGAGGCTGGCCGGCATCGATCTTCCTGTGTACAGCGCGCCCTTGCAGATGATCGTCACGGAGCCGGCTCCACCCCTGGTGGATCATTTGATCGCTCACGCCAACCGCCATTTGAGCTTGAAACAAGCCGCAAGCGGCGGTTTGGTGATCGGCGGTGCGTGGAGCGCCGCCTATGACGAGGCACGGCGCTTCATCAGCGTCACACGGACCAGCATCGAGGGCAATCTCTGGGTGGCTCAAGCTGTGCTGCCCCAGATCGCCGGGCTACACGTGCTGCGTGCCTGGGCCGCGATGAACGTCGATATCGATGGTGCGCCCATCTTGGGATCGGTGCCGGGCCTGCCCGGCTTCTTCAATGCGGTCACGTCCAATGGCTACACCTTGGCACCCATCGTGGCGCGCATGACGCGCGATTTGATGTTGCACGGCGACTGCGAGTATGACCCGGCACCGTTTTCGCTCACCCGTTTTTAATCGGACTTCTGCATGATCGTCATCGAGAACGTCAGCAAGCGCTATGGCTCTTTTCAGGTGCTCGAGGACTGCACGACCACCATTCGGCGAGGTGAGGTGGTCGTCATATGCGGGCGCTCCGGTTCGGGCAAATCGACATTGATCAAATGCATCAACGGTCTCGAGCCCGTCGATGCGGGCCGCATCGAAGTCGGCGGTCAGGACATCAGCGCACCGTCTGCCGACCTGACGGCGTTGCGCAGTCGCATCGGCATGGTGTTTCAGAACTTCGAACTGTTCCCGCACTTGACCATCATGCAGAACCTGACGCTGGCGCAGCGCAAAGTACTGCGCCGCCCGGCCGATGCAGCCGAGGATAAGGCGCTCGCGCTGCTGCGGCGGGTCGGCCTCACCGTACAAGCCGACAAGTACCCCTCCCAGCTCTCCGGCGGCCAGCAGCAGCGCGTCGCGATCGCGCGTGCGCTGGCGATGGATCCGATTGCCATGCTGTTCGATGAACCGACGTCGGCGCTGGATCCGGAAATGATCACGGAGGTCCTCGATGTGATGGTCGAATTGGCGAGGGACGGCATGACCATGCTGTGCGTGACCCACGAGATGGGCTTCGCAAGACAGGTTGCGCATCGCGTGATTTTCATGGATGAGGGCCGCATCGTCGAAGATTGTTCCACACACGAATTCTTCGCGACGCCACGCGGCGAGCGGGCGCAATCATTCCTGGCCAAGATACTGCAGCACCGAGAGCCTGTGTGAGGCCTGCCGCGGCCGCTGAGCCTCACATGTTCAGGCTTCTAGCGGCCAGGGAGCCTGAAGGTGGGTGTAATCTGCGCCGCATCGACGCGCAGGTCCAAAAGGGCGGGCCGGTTCGAAGCCACGGCGCGGTCGAACGCAGCTGCGAAACCTGCCGTGGTCTCGACGCGCTCGGCATAAGCGCCAAAGCTGTGCGCCAGCGCCACCATGTCGGGATTGGTGAGATTCGTCGCCACCACTCGTCCGGGGTAACGGCGTTCTTGATGCATGCGGATGGTGCCGTACATGCCGTTATTGACGATGAGGATCACGACATTCGCATGATGCTGCACCGCCGTTGCCAGCTCCTGCGGATACATCATGAAGCACCCATCGCCGGCAATCGCAACGACGGTCCGCGCCGGAAACCGGAGTTTGGCGGCAATGGCGGCTGGAACGCCATAACCCATGGCGCCGCTGACCGGCGCGAGTTCGGTGCGCAGCCGCTTATAGCGGAAGAAGCGGTGCACCCAGACCGTATAGTTACCGGCACCGTTGCAGAGGATGGCGTCCTGCGGAAGGTGTTCACTGAGGTAGCCCACCACCGTCGACATGTCGACGAGGTCGGGCTGAACGGACGGGACCCGTCCGGAGGCGGCCGGCGTGAGCGGCGCCGGCGAGGCCGGGGTACTGAACCTCACGTAGGCGTCGCGGGCCCCTCGCAACCACGCGCCACGATTGCTCGTACCCAGCTCCATGCCGACAGCCGTCTTGGCGGCGACGGCCGCCGCGGCAATGGCCGCCACGAAGTCCGCGACGGTGCAAGCGATGGCCAGTCGAGGTTGATAAACGCGGCCGAGTTCATTGGGATCGGGATGCACGTGCACCAGCGTTTGCCGGGGCACCGGCGGCGTCAGCAACGTGTAGCCGCCGGTCGTATTTTCGCCGAGCCGCGAACCGACTGCGACGATCAGGTCTGCCGATTGGAGCCGCTCGGCGAGGCTTGGGTCGACCCCGAGCCCCAGGTGCCCGCAATAGTTCGGATCGCGGTTGTCGATGAGATCCTGGCGGCGGAAACTCGCGGCGATCGGCAGTTCATGGGTGCGGGCGAACTCGAGCAGTCCTTGGCGCGCATCCGGGGTCCAACCACTGCCTCCCACCACGAGCCACGGCCGCTGCGCGCAAGCCAGCATCTCGCCCAGTACCTGAAGGTCGGACGCCCGAACACCCGTGCCCGCAGCAACGGCTGCGGCGGGCTGCAACGGCGCAGGCAGCACCGCGGACAGCACATCTTCGGGCAGCGACAGCACCACGGGGCCGGCCCGGCCCGACAGCGCCACGCGAAACGCCCGGGCGACGTATTCGGGGATTCGCGCCGGATCGTCGATTTCAGCGACCCACTTGGCCAACGGCGCAAACATGGCGCGGAAGTCCACTTCCTGAAAGCCTTCGCGGTCGCGTTCGCGGCTGGCTACTTGGCCAATGAACAACACCATCGGGGTAGAATCCTGAAACGCCGTGTGCACGCCGATCGAGGCGTGCGTGGCGCCCGGTCCGCGCGTCACCATACAGATGCCGGGACGACCCGTGAGCTTGCCGTCCGCTTCGGCCATATTGGCTGCAGCGCCCTCATGCCGTGCACTGACGAGCGCGATTTCCGGCACATCATGCAGCGCATCGAGCACCGGCAGGTAACTCTCGCCCGGCACGCAGTAGACGCGGTCCACGCCTTGACGGCGCAGCGCATCGACGAGAATCTGTCCGCCGCTGCGCATCGGCGCGGTCGCTGAACTGGTTGCGGCGTCTCTCTCGGACATGTGGTTGCGCGCTCGTGCCCTCTGTTCAAGTCACCGGGCGCGCACTCTAGGATACTTGGCCGGCGCGGGCAATCCGGATGCAGTCGATTCCGGCCAAAGTTTGGCGCCAAACGCTTATTATGTCTGGCCGCGACGCAGCTTCAGTGTGCAATGCCACGACATCCGATTCGCAGGATCGTCCGGCCTATCGCGCCGGCAAGGGCTACGATCTGGCCACCGGTTTGGGTTCAGTCAATGCAACCAATCTGTTCAACGCAGGGCCTGATGTTTGATTGACGCAAGCACAGGGCATCAACCCGGGTTGGTGGGAATTCGAGCGGATGTCATCGGTTTTTTCAGCGGCCGCCCGCAGGGCATGCATGCCGTCGAATTGTCGAGTGATGAAGTCTTTGCCGAACTCGCCGATGAAGGCTCGCAACGAATCGGCGGCCTCGCTCATCGGCCGGGACCGCAAACTGACGACGTGCCAACAACGCATCAAGGGCAACCCCACGACGTCGAGCAACACCAGACTCTTGGCCGATAACTCCTGAGGCGCGGTGTGCAGTGACAGAAACGTAAGACCCATATTGGCAATCACCGCTTGCTTGATCGATTCGTTACAAGACAATTCCATCACGAGCCGCGGTGCGATTTGGGCTTCATGAAAAAACCGGTCCATCGCTGCGCGTGTGCCCGAACCGGGTTCTCGAACGATGAAATCGTAGCGGGACAATGCGGCGGCCGGAATCGCATGCAATTGCGCAAGCTCATGCTCCGGGGCAGCAACAACGCCCAACGGTTGCGGCGCCAAACCTTCCGAACGCACATCGAGGTCTTCCGGCGGGTGGCCCATGACGGCGAAATCCACCTCGTTATTCTCGAGTTGCCGCAGCAACTGCTCCCGATTGCTCACGAAGACCCGGAGTCCGACGCCAGGGTGGGCGGCATGGAATCGCGCCAGAAAGCGCGGCATGAAGTACTTGGCGTTGCTCACCATCCCCACCGATACGACGCCGGTCTCGCCCCCATTGAGGCGGTCGACGCTCTTGAACACGTCATCCAGCGCCGACAGCGCCCGATTGACGTCCACCAGCAAGATTTCCCCCGCCGCCGTCAGGCACGAGTCGCGTCCGCTGCGCCCAAAGAGAGGCAAGCCCACGCGCTGCTCGAGTTCTTTGATTTGCAGGGATACGGCGGAGGGGGTTAAGTTCAATTGCCGAGCGGCGCGAGCGAAGCTGTGGTGGTGAGCCACCGCTGAGAACGCCCTCAATTGCCGCAGGGTTGCGCCTCTCATCATCTGTACACTCCCCAGTGCCATCAGCCGTTGCGTCGCTGCCACGCCCACTCATAAGCAATCTAAACCGCGGTGCTTTGAAATTCTCGTTTTACTTTCGAACGCACCTGCAGCAAGTTTGATCTACAAAGTCGTCACGCACAAGAGCGCCATCGGGCGGCTACACCCGGTGGACGCGCATCCCTTGTATCGGAAGTGAAACGGGGTTTGAGGCCTGAGTTCATTTCGTTTGGCGTAAAATCACTTGTAATGCTGCGTGGCTGTCGAGCGGCATTCGAACCCATGCTGGCAAAGGAGGGTATCCATGACCATAAAAAAACACGAGTGCGATCAGTCGGTCCCACGTCTCATTCCGCGTCGCGCGGTTTTAACCACCGGGTCGAAGATTTTGGCGGGCATCGCGGTGTATTCATGTGCCGTCGGACCGCTGTTCGCGAAGGCAAAGTCAGCGAAAGAGGACTTCTACTTTCAAGAAACGCCCGACGAGGAGACCGGCAGGAATTGTACGGGCTGCATCAACTTCACACCGAAGAGTACGGGCCAGTACGGCGCCGATTCAGGCGACTGCGCACTGCTCGAGGGCGATGTCTGCACTCATTGCTACTGCCAGGGTTGGACGGATAAAACTGCGAAAGGCGCGAAGAAGGCGGGCACCTGACCCAAGACCGCGCCGGCTTGCGGCGCGGCATAACCATTGCCCTGGGAAACCGCTGTCGGGGTAAAGTCATAACCAGGCGGCAGTTGTCGGGGAGATCATAATGGGTGCAAAGCACTTTGTTTTGGCTGTCGTTCTGGTATCACCGTGGCTCGCTTCGTGTCACCGCACTCAAACGTTTCAAACCGGTTATCGCGGCCAGGACAGCGAGCAGGTCTACAGCGAGAAGACGCTGAGCAAGCTCGATGAAATCAACAAGTACCCAAAACCCCTGCGCGCGGCGAACACCAACGGACCCACCGCAGCCGCGACCTACGAGAACGTTCACGTCGTCGGCGACCTGAGCAAAGCGCAGTTCGCGCGCTTGATGTTATCGATCAAATCCTGGGTAGCTCCCGACGTCGGATGTAATTTCTGTCACAACGCGCCCGAATATAGCAACGACGACAAGTATACGAAGCGAGTGGCGCGCGAAATGCTGCGCATGACACGGCACATCAACACCGATTGGAAAGCGCATGTGGGGAACACCGGCGTTACTTGTTACACCTGCCATCGCGGGCAGGCGGTACCGGCCAAACTCTGGTTCGCCGCGCCTGAGAAACAGTTCGCCGGACCTTTCATGATCAAGCCGGGCCGCCCGCCTACGCCCACCGCTGCGAACACGACATATCCGACCGACCCCCTGACCGATTATTTGCTGCACGACGACAATATTCGCGTCATCGGCGCAACGGCGCTCCAATCCGGAAATCGCCACTCGATCTACCAAGCCCAGGACACGTACTCGCTCATGATGGTCATGTCAGAGTCGCTGGGAGTTAACTGCACCTATTGCCACTACACGGCGGCGTTTTACAACTGGGAGATGAGTAACCCAGCGCGCGCCACCGCATGGTATGGCATCCGCATGGTTCGCGATCTGAACAACAATGTCATGCTGCCGCTCAAAGCACTGCTGCCGGCGAACAGACTGGGGCCTACCGGCGATGTGCCGAAGATTTACTGCGCGACCTGTCACCAGGGTACATTCAAACCGCTGTACGGCATTGCCATGCTCAAGGACTATCCTGAGCTGGTCAGGCCCGCCGGCGCCCCTGCCGAAAGCTCGCCGGCCACCGCGCCGGCCGCTCCCACCGCGCCTCCGGCAGCGACCCCCGCAGTGGCTACCACCGCCTCCATCGTGGCGCGATAGGCGAGGAAGGCCAATAGAGGGTTCAGTCGCACCGCTTACCTGACTGCTACGCGCGCATCAGCTCCTTCGTGTTCGGCTGCTTCACGTTGGAGCTTGGAGGAACGGACGCCGGTACCCGGAATGTGCGCGGAGCTGGCTGGTCGGCGCCCCGTCTACTCGGGTGACGAGGCGCCCGACAAAGTAGAGATGTACTCGACCACTGCCGCGATCTCATCATCCGTGATGTATTTGACGTTTCGATTCATCAATTTATTTTCTCGCAGCCCGTCGCGGTAATAGTGCAATTGCAACGCCAGGTAGTCTGGATGCTGTCCCGCAAGACGCGGAACGGTGTTGGTTCCTGCGGAGGTTTCACCGTGGCACTCGATGCAGCGGATCACCTTGTTGGGCCCCGGCCGTCCATTTTCATAGATCTCCTTGCCTTTGGCGGCCAGCGCCGGGTTGCTCGACGGTCGCCCAGATACGGCGGGAAGGGCTGAGAAGTACGTGGCAAGGCCTTGGATCTGCTCGTCGGTCAGAGCGTGCGATATTCCCCACATGAAAGCCCGCGCATGAGGATCGGCCCGATAGTGCTGGCGCAGCAGCTTGAGCTGCTCCTCGATGTAGATGGAATTCTGTCCCGCCAAAATTGGGAAGATCGGCGAAATGCTGATTCCATTCGCACTGGCACCATGGCACTTAGCGCAAGCAAAGCTCACGAGCGTATGCGCATCGCGTGCCCCCGGATCCGGCGGTAGCGAAATCTCCGCCGTTCGAGCACTGCCACCAACTACTGTGCAGGCGATTGCAACCGCAGCAACCGCGAGCGAGCCGGTCGTGATACTTTTCATTAGTAGTCCATCCATAAGCCAAGTACCCAGGTATTGTTGTTACCCGCTCTAATATTGGTAAAGCCGGGGGAATTGGGGAAAGTGGCGTTGCTCAGATTAAAGGGGCTTTGGTTGTTGGCCACCACTTGATAGACGTCGTACTGCAGGAGGAGCCTGAAGTTGAGCCAGGGTACGTAATCGAGCTCAAAGGTCTCGTATTGATTGGCCGGTGAGCCATTGCCCCCATTCAAAAGCGGATCCCATGTGCCCCTCGTCCGCGTGAAACTCACGAGTCCGCCATAGCGACGATCACGGAAGTATTCAGCCGTGACTAAAGCCTGCGTCAGCGTGTCCGTCGGATTGGTGTAAATCGCCGACCCTGACGGCGTCGAACCGGTAAATGTCGCCGCTACCAGTTGATCGCTGTTCTGTTGGCGCTCGTGGGTGACATGACCGAGAAAGCCAAAAATGTTGTGTTGACCGTTGTACTGGTACTGCCAATCTACGCTCAGATCCGTATAACGGTTGATGGCTCCTGGGTTGAATGTCTGCGCAGGAGTGTAGGGTGGCGTCCCGGGTGTTCCAGCCGCAACAGCCGCCGCATCTGCAGCCAACTGCTGCTGCTTCGAGATGTAGCCGACCGAAGGAATCCAGTTGACATACAGCGCGCTGGCGCCGATCTCCGCGGAGTTATAGCCCCAGTCGCGCTCGTAGGCGATGCGCGCGTAAGGCGCAAAACGATCGAGGGCTCCGCCATTGGCGGCAAGACTGACGCTGTCGACGACGGGTGACCCGCCGCCAGGGACGGCAGAGTGATATGCGGCCACTTCGAAGTAAAGCGAGTCGTCATAGAAAGCGTAGGCGCCGATGCCGGCAACGACCCCAGGCCCCAAGGCGTTGAGGATCGGCCCGGTCGTGCCGGCGCCGGCGACCCCGCCGGTCGCCAGCGACACGGTATTGAAGTTTGGAATGGTATAGCTGCCGATGCCGTTCCAGACGTCTTGGAAGGTCAAATAGTTGTTGGCCGTGATGCCCCACACCCACTTGTTGTCGAAGGTATGATCGCTGTAGCGGATATCGATATTGTCGATACCAACGCTGCCGGCTTGACCGTTATAGGTTAATTGCAGCCACGCGCCCACCTTATCCGAGACGGCTCCCGCGTACACCAGGCTGAACTGATCCGGAAACTGATATGTATCGCTTTGCGCGTGAGCGGGATACGGCTGACCGGTGTCAGGGGGCGCCCGGTTATAGTGGCTGTAGTTGAACTGCCCAAGAATGGCGATTCCTGGCAGATCGGTAAGCCACAGCGTATTACGCTTGTGGTCGTCGATGTCATTGACCAGTGGCGGCCGCGTGGTGAGCGTGTAGCCGTTGAGTTTGAATCGTCGGCCGAAAGGTGTGAGCTCGGGCGGGAGTGTGTGGCAGGCCTCGCAGGCCAAGCCTGTCTGCCGTGCGAAGGGGGGAACGGCCCTTGCCGGCTTGGCAACGAGCATCAGCGCAGATGCGCCGAGGATCCACAGCGTGGCCACGGCGCCGAGGTTCAGCAGCCTTACAACACCCCCCCGTAGCCCGAAATTGAACGCGATACCCGGATCAAAGGTGTTGTTTTCGTGCATTGCAGCCCCGTTTCGTGTCAGCCCGCCAGCCGAGACCGCGCCGGAAATCGCCATTTACGCCGCCTATGAGGCCGCTGTTCTGTGCGTCGATCTCGTACCGCAAAGTTGCAATGCCTGCGTGGCAAAGTAAAACGAGGTTTTCAACGCACCATCGTTTGAATTCCTTATGCGTGGCGTCGATGCAACGTACGACTTGAGAGAGCGGCGCGGTTCTCGAGCCTTATAATGCAAGGTCCACACGCGGTGTGCATTCCCGCATAAGGAAGGAAATTATGATCAAAGCAACGAGCCTCTTCCTCTGTCTTTCGGTGTGTTCGGGAGCGATCGGCGCCGAAAAGGCCGATCCTTGTACAGGATTGCAGGGGTCTGCTTTGGATCAGTGCCTCAGTACTCAACAGACCCTGCGGCAGCAGCAGCGGTTGGAACAACAGCTTCAACAACAGCAGGAGCGACAGAACGAGCTGGACAAGCAGCAACGGGAAGTCCAGCAGCAACTCGAAAGCATGCGACTTCAAAATGAGAGTCTTCGCCAGCAACTGGCACGCGAGACCGCGAAGATGGAGCGTGAAGCCACGCGGCGTGACACCACCAGTCAAGGTGCGCGGCCGATCGCGACGGACTATTCGAAGAGCGCCGACGTCAAGAGCTGGCAGGCGGACAATCCGTGGTTCGGATCGGACTATGCCAAGACTCAGTTTGCAATGCGCTACGTCAAACAACTGCAGCAAGAACAACCCGATCTGTCGGGCCGAGAATTGCTCGATGCCCTGTCGTCGAAGGTCAATGAAACCTTCGGTGCAAAGCACTAGCCAGTCGTCACCGCTCCGAGAGCCACGACATGATGCAGCGCCGGGACGACGACGCCGCCCGGCGCCTCGACAGTGACGGCGAAGGCCTTTGCGACGCGTACCGGCAAGTCGGCGTGCAGAGGAACAATCACTTCCGCAGAGTTGCCGCCGACGTCGAACACACCTGCGCTCAACGGGTAGCGCTGGTCGCGCGATGCATCGAAAATCCAAGCTTGATATTGCTCTATACGAGGATCGTTGGGTTTTAGTCCAACGATGCGCAGGAAGCCGCGCTGCGTGACCGGGTCCCACACCGCATCGGCGCTCACCCCGGCGGCGGCCGGGTCTTTGGTAGCATTCAAATTCAGTCGCACGGCTTGCGGCAGCGCCAGCAGCGCCGCGCGTTCCTCGGCCAACTTTGGCGGGACGGGTGTGGGCGACGGCGGCGGCGCAATCGATGGCACGGTGCTGGGCATATTGGCCGTGGGCGGCGCGCTCAGCTGTGACGAGCGCAGCCATCCAAACGCCGCGAGTAGCAAACAAGCCGCGGCGGCATACCAACCGGCGGCGCTTGCGCGCGATCGAGGACGCGGTCTTACCGGCGTGAGTTCAAATGATTTCAATGCAGTGATTTGGGATTCGGCAAAGAGAGTACTTGCGTCCTGCTCTATGCGAGAGCGCAGCGTCTGTGAAGGGAATTCTCGAAGCCCTGCCGTCGCCGCCAAACTGATCGCCGCCGCGGCGCGCTCGACATCGAGCGCGCAGGCGCTCATCACCGCGCGATCCATGCCATCGAGCGTGCGCTGCTCCTCTGGCGAGAGATCCTCGGTGAGTTGCTTGATGAGCAAATCCAACATCGCCGCGTCGGGCGGGGTGGGCGAGCCCGGCTCAGACATCCGCCCTCCCCGCGTACTGCTCGATGTTCATGACTTCGCGCACGCGCGCGATTCCGCGCCGCATGAACGATTTGACGGTGCCCAAGGGCATATTGAGCCGGGCCGCAATTTCCGACTGGGTCAAACCGTGCAGCAAGCCAAGCTCCAATACCTGCCGATGCTCCGGTCGCAGCTGCTGTAGAGCCCGCTTTGCTTGCTCGGCCTCGATCGAAGCCTCCGATCTCGCGCCGGGATCCGGCCATTCGACGGATTCGAGAATCTCCGTCGAGGAATCCATGGGCGGTTCGCTACGCGTTTTGCGCAGCCGGTCGAATAGACGCCGGCGGGCAAGCATGGCGACGAACAGCTTCTCCGAGCCCTTGGCCTCATCGAAGCGCCCGGCGTTTCGCCACAGGGCCAGGAAGATTTCCTGGGTTGCGTCTTCCGCATCTGCAGGGGTACGCGAGAGCCGTCGCGCCAGGCTCCAGACGAGCCCACCGTATTGATCGATGCACTCGCGCACAGCCGCCGAGTCACCGCCCGCGATACGTTTCAGCAAGGACATCGAGCGACTATTCGACGCGCCGCCCGCGTTGGATTCAAAATCGCTATCGTTGCCGCGAAATCTCGCGCATCAGCCGGTACGTAAATTCGACTTCCTGTCCAAAGGCCGCCACGCCGATGCGTTCATCCCGGCCATGCGCCCGAGCGTCATCCAGATCGTCGAACATGGCATCGATGCCGTAGCTCGGTATGCCGACCAGACGCGTGTACTTGCTGTCCGACGCACTCGCGCTCATCTCCGGCAAGATCACGAGGTCCGGCCAGGACTGGTGAGCCACTTTTTCCACCGTCGCCATGAGGCTCGGGGAGAGTGGCGACTCCGGGCTTGGGCTGGCCGGTTTCAGGGCACTGACCTTGATCGTGGCATCGCCGAGCACGCGATTGAGCGTATCGCGCACGTAATCTTCGGACTCTCCGGGCATGATCCGGCATTGCAAAGTCGCCCGTGCACGCTGTGGCAGCGCATTCTGCGCGTGCCCCCCCTCGATTTGCGTCGCGGTGCAGGTGGTTCTGAGAAGGATGTTAGTCTCGACCTCGGCAGACAGGTGTTCGAGTGCGGCCGGGTCTGGCGGCACTCTTGCCGCCGCCAGCATGTCGGCCTTGGCTTGGCCGGACTCGAGGGTTGCACGCCGCTCGAAGTACGCCCGCGTGGTTTCGGTCAGATGCACGGGAAATTGAAACTTCGAGAGCCTTGCCAGCCCCTCGCTCAAGCGGTAGATCGGATTGGCCGCGGTGGGCCGCGAACTGTGGCCGCCCTTGTCGGTCACCTCCGCCGCGAACGCCATCGAATCTTTTTCGCTGGTCTGCACGGCGATATAGAGTCGGCGGCCACCTTTCATGCCGGCCTCACCGCCGTCCGGGTTGATCACCAGTCCGGCATCGACGAGGTCACGGTGTTCCTCGAGCAGCCAGTCGACGCCGTTGCGCTCATCACCGGACTCTTCGCCCGCGGTAAACGCAACGATGATGTCACGATCCGGCACGAACCTCTCGCGCTCGAGCCGCAGCAGTGCCGCGAGAACGGCCGCATCTTGCCCTTTCATATCGATCGTACCGCGGCCATACAGCCAGCCGCCGTCCTCCGTGAGCCGGAAGGGATCGCGGGTCCAATCCGCCGGGTTGGCAGCGACGACGTCGAGGTGGCAAAGGTACAACACCGGCTTCCCTCGCCCTCGGCCGTGGAGGCGCACGACGACGTTGCCGGCGTCCGGCTGGTCCGCAGGTATGAGCAACTGCACGTCTGCCGCAGGGAATCCGCCCGCCAGCAGTAAAGCCTGCACTTTGCGGGCCACCTCCGTCGTTCCAACATCGTGAGTGGAACGAGTCTCGATCAGTTCGCGCAGGATGTCGCGTGCGGCGGAGACGTCTTGCCGGTCAGGCGAGGCGGATTCGGCATGCGACATGAGCAGGCATGAGAACAGGCACGAGAGCAACACGGCTCCCAGTATCTTCTTGCCACGGCAGAGACATTCTGGGCGCGGCTGGCAAGTGGTCATTGGCCGATAGATTCACATGACGCGGTGCGAAGCCCGCAGACGCCCTACATTATGCTACATCGGCGCCAGAATCGATGATAGTTTGGCGGCGGAAAAACTGTGCGGAGCGAGAATGGAACGTGATTTACGAGGACTGCAAGCAGAGACGCAGCTGGGCAAGGCCGCCGACCGCGTCTTTCATCAAGTCGAAATCTTTGCCTACATGTTGCTCGGCTTGCTGCTCGCGGTGGCGGCCATTCTGGGGATTGTCGGTACCGCAATGTTGCTGCTGCACTCTTTTCAGCCGAGTGCCGATGCGGATTCTTTGGTCATCGCGATCGACCGCCTGCTGTTCGTGCTGATGGTCGTTGAAATACTCCATACCGTACGCGTTTCGTTTCGAGGGGGTACGCTGGTTGCCGAGCCGTTTTTGGTGGTGGGATTGATCGCATCGATACGGCGTGTACTCGTCATCACGCTCGAATCGTCTCAGGCAAACCCGATTGGCAAATGGACGACCGATTCCCAGGCGCTGCTGCATTCGACCATGCTGGAATTACTGGTGCTCGCTGGCTTGATACTCATCATGGTACTGTCGATTTATTTGTTACGACGCAGTGATCGTCGCTCGCTTGCGGAATAACCTCGGAGCCTCACTAAACGACCAGCGATCGCCTGCAAATCGCGAAGGGGGAAAAAAAATGAATAGATGGGTCTGTTCGCTGTTGTTGGGCGCATGGTGCGCGTCATCCGTTGCCATTGCCACGGTTACACCGTCCTTGGATGATCTGGTCGCCAAGAACGTCCAGGCGCGAGGCGGCATCGCAGCGCTGCATGCGATGCATTCGCTGACTCTGCGCGGCAAGCTGCTCGTCAACGACGGCCAAATCGAACTCGGTTTCCTGCAAACGGTCGAGCGACCCTCGAACATCCGGGTCGAGGCCAGCATTCAAGGCTTGACCCAGGTGCAAGCCTACAATGGCACGGTCGGCTGGCAGATCAACCCGTTTCAGGGCCGCAAGGATCCCGAACGCCTGTCGGCCGACGACATCAAGGGCCTCGCCGAGACGGTGGCCGACTTCGACGGCTCCCTCGTCGACTGGCAAAAGAAAGGCAACAAGCTCGAGTACCTCGGCACCGAAGACGTCGACGGCACCGCGGCGTACAAGATCAAGCTCACACGCCCGAGCGGCGATACGGAATACGTCTATCTCGACCCGGATCACTTTCTGGAGATCCGGCTGCTCAGCCAGCGCACCGAACATGGCGAGACCGTCGAAACCGAGACGGATCTCGGCGACTACGAGAAAATCCAGGGCGTGTTCGTGCCCTTCTCGGTGGTGTTCGGCAGAAAGGAAACGAAAGACAGGGAGAAGTTGATGGTGAGTTCGGCAACGGTCAACACCAAGACCGATGGATCCTCCTTCAACCTCCCGCCGGACGCCGCCAAGACCGCCGCAGGCAATGGGCGCTGACATGAAGACTAAATTCGCCAAGTATTCCCTGGCCAGCCTCGCCGTGCTGCTCGTCCCCTTGCTGGTGTCGGCGGGCAGCCCGGCGCCCTACTCGTCCGCAACGATTTCAGGACTTGCGGCACGCAATATTGGTTCGGCGACGATGAGCGGGCGCATTTCCGCGATCGCGGGCACCCAAGACCCTTCCGGGCGCATCCTCGTCTATGTCGGCGCCGCGAGCGGCGGCGTATGGAAGAGCGAGGATGGGGGCACGATCTACAAGCCGGTATTCGACGATGAGCCCGTGCAGTCGATCGGTGCCATCGCGCTCGACCCGTCGAACGCCTCCACGGTCTGGGTCGGTACGGGTGAAGCCTGGATGAGGAACAGCGTCTCGATCGGAGACGGTGTCTACAAGTCCACCGATGGCGGCAATACTTGGGCCAATGTGGGACTGCCGAATTCGGAGCACATCGCCAAGATCGTGGTGAACCCCAAAGACTCCAACACCGTGTTCGTCTGTGCCACCGGCAACCTCTGGAGCGATTCCACCGAGCGCGGCCTGTACAAGACGACCGACGGCGGCAAGAGTTGGAAGCTCGTGCTGCCCGGTGCGAACCTCTCCACGGGATGTTCCAGCGTCTCGATGGACCGCGCCAATCCGAGCGTGATCTTTGCCGCGCTGTGGGACTTTCGCCGCAGCGGCTGGTCATTTCGCTCAGGGGGCGCAGACGCCAATGCCGCCTCGGGCAGCGGCTTGTTCCGCTCCACCGACGGCGGCGAGACCTGGTCCGAGATCACCGCAGCGGCGAATGCCGGCTTCGGCCGCAAGCCCTTCGGCCGCATCGCGGTCGCGGTAGCACCGAGCAAGCCCACCCGCGTCTACGCCTTCGTCGAATCGACGATGAGCGCGCTTTACGTCTCCGATGACGGCGGAGCGACCTGGCAGCAGCGCGACAAGAGTTCGTGGATGGTCTGGCGACCGTTCTATTTCGCCAATCTGACGGTGGACCCGAACAACCCTGATCGGTTGTTCAAGACCGACGGCGCGCTGATCATGAGCGATGACGCCGGCAAGAGCTTCAGCACCGTCGGCGGTTTCGAGGGCATGCACGGCGACGTTCACGATGTTTGGATCGATCCTGCAAACTCGCAAACCGTGTACGCCGGCGACGATGGCGGCATGTGGTACTCCTATAACGGCGGTAGCAAGTGGTGGAAGGGAGGCAATCTGCCGGTTTCTCAGTTCTATCACGTCAGTGTCGACCTCGCCGACCCCTACCACGTGTACGGCGGCCTCCAGGACAACGGCTCATGGATCGGCGATACCAGCCATCCCGGCGGTATCACGAATGCGCAATGGCAATCCGTCTACGGCAGCGACGGCTTCTGGGCGTTCGAAGACCCGGCGGACGATAACTACGTCTATGCGGAAGGCCAAGGCGGCTTCGCGGGCCGCGTCAATCGCCACACCTATGAAACGCGCGACATCCATCCGCTGCTTGGGCAGGAGGATCTGGTCAAGTACAAGAAACTGCGCTTCAACTGGAACACGCCGCTCAACGTCTCGCCGAACGAGCGCGGCACGATCTACATCGGCAGCCAGTTCTTGTTTCGCTCGCGCGACCATGGCCAGAGTTGGGAGCGCATCTCACCGGACCTCACGAGCAACGATCCCGAGCATCAGAAGCAGGAGCAGTCCGGCGGCGTGACGATCGACAACTCCGCCGCCGAGATGTACGAAACAATCTTTTCGATCAGCGAGTCGCCCAAGGATGGCAAGCTCATCTGGGCGGGCACCGACGATGGCCGCCTGCAACTGACGCAGGACGGCGGCGAGCATTGGCACGACGTGATCGGCAACGTACCCGGACTGCCGAAGGGAGCCTGGGTCAATTGGATCGAGGCCAGCCGCTTCGATGCCGCGACCGCTTATGCGGTCTTTGACCTGCACACCTTCGGCGACATGCGGCCGTATGTTTACCGCACACGGGACTATGGCAAGACCTGGACGGCGCTCGCCACCCCCGCCGATGCGAAGAGCGTGCGCGGCTACGCACACGTGATCAAGGAGGACCTGAAGAGCCCCAACCTCTTGTTCCTCGGCACCGAGTTCGGCCTGTACATCTCGATCGACGGCGGCGAGCGCTGGGCGCAGTTCAAGGGTGGCCGCATCCCGGACGTGGCGGTGCGCGACCTCGCGATCCAGCCGCGGCAGAACGACCTGGTGCTCGCGACACACGGACGCGGGATCTGGATCGTCGATGACATCACACCGTTGCGGGCGCTGTCGAACGAACTGCTCGCGCAGGATTTCAGCATCGTGGCTTCGCGCCCAGCGACGCAGCGCCTGCGCGCGGAAGGCGGCGCGCCGACCGGCGCGGCGGTCTTCATCGGCGACAATCCCCCCGACGGAGTGGCGATCA
>Ga0116231_10008215_pt1 | contig 18445 bp, 9 predicted proteins | sample S1TSphgellanicum_2_FD_89695 | JGI IMG/M metagenome (GOLD analysis project Ga0116231, IMG submission 89695) | Host-associated microbial communities from peat moss isolated from Minnesota, USA - S1T2_Fd - Sphagnum magellanicum MG | ecosystem: Host-associated > Plants > Peat moss > Unclassified...
ATACGTGTGAGATTATTCATATCCTTTTAATGTCTAGAGTGAATACTTGTTTAATTGGGGAGTCTCCAAATTTAGAGAACTCATTTTTGTCATGAGCCAATCAAACAACCCCATTGCACCCCCAAAAACCAAAAAAAAAAAAAAAAAAAAAAAGGCCGTGTAGCCCATGAATTGCACCTAACCAGCTGTTGTCATAGATTTATTCTTCCACTTCCAGAGGCAGATTAAGAACCAGAACGGTCTGAGTTGACAGATTATCATTTCTGTTGTGATTGTCTTAGATGACCAATTACAATCTTGTAATGCTCCTCCGTTTTTGAAAAGATCTGTGTACATCATGACCCCACTTTGATGTCACATCAAGATCGATCGATTGAACGTTCCAGAATAATCCATGCCAGCTGGGTTACGTACTGGAATGGGCCCAAGCCTCACCCATTTCCGGGTACAATAAGTCACCTATGTGGGGACGGAATTGTACTTCAGGTTGCTTGTTCGGCTAAAATGTACTAGCCTGCAGGAACACAGGCTTCTTTGGAAAATCTTTGCTTTCTTTTTGTCTTTGTGTATGGTGACCTCCACTCTTGTCATGTAAGGTTTGAGCCAAAAGTTCCCCAATTTTTCACACCCCCTTCCCCGCCCGCCCGCCCCTTGCGTCCTTTGTGTATGCAAAAAACAACTTCATGTGATGGTAAAGGTTGTCTGAATACTAGGTACCACTACCATGGCAAGTTCAACATTCATGTGTTGAGTAATTTACTTTATGTCGAAAATAGAATTTTTTTGAATTAAAAAAATAAAATTGCTCTAGTTTCCTTTGCCAAAAAAAAATTTCTTTGAGAGAAATCCTTTTTTTTGGGGTTAAAATAATATAATTAGTGGCAAATGAAGCTACTATTGGTATATGTCTTTTCAACATAATCCAAAAGTAATACGGCAAAGTGGGATTGATGAAATTCAGTCCTTTCACTTGAGGGGGCAATAGTCTGGTTTTTTAACTTCAATTTTGTGATATAAAAAAATTGGTGGCTTTTTCCAAAAATTAGCAAAATTAGTTGAATATACACTAGGGAAAAAAATCCCAAATTTTCAGAAAAAAATGTCAAAATTTGAAAAAGAATTAAAACACTTTTTTTTAACCTACATTTGAGAATGCCCCCCCTCCCCCCGCCCCATTTCATGAACTTAAAATGTAGATCATGAGGCCTAGGACGGGGGAAATTTCTTACACATACTCTGTAATTAATTAAGCACGGGTGTGATCTTATGTCTACTTTTCTAGGAGGGATATTCTGGATATAAGGGTGTCAAAATCTTCTCCAAGCTCAATACATAGGTGCAGGGTAACAATGCCCTCGGAGTGGGGCATTCCCAAACTAGGCACCCCTTGACGATGCCTTGGGCACGGGCTTATATATTGGGAACACGTCGCTCCAAGGCCACTACCTCAAAAAAGGTTATTCCAAAAAAATTAAATCTTAAGAAATAACCTTTAAAATTTTAATTATACTTGAATGGTTGGGGTCCAAGGGAGGAGATGAAAACATTAATTTTTCCTATACCCATTATTAAAAAAAGAAAAAAAGAAGAAGAAAAACATATATTTATTCCATAGAGCAAAAGTACAAAATGGTGGCAGAGGTAGCTAATATGTTTTGTTATATGATAGACATAGTACTCTGCTTTTGCTGACAATTTCATTACAATTGTAGTCACTCTAGTGACTCCAGTCTGTTTGCTCTTATTCCATTCTTTCCTTCTTTTGTTTTTCCTTTGATAATAAGGTCATCATTTTGCTTGTGATCATTTTGCTTCATCTCTTCCCACCACCAGCCTGGAGCTTTGGATTTGTGGCTGCCTGGCCTGGCCTGGCCTGGCCTATTATTTATTTTATTTTATTTTATTTTATTTTTCTTTCTTTGTATTCAATAGTCAGTTGTCATAATAATAATTAGAGTAGTGGGCACCACATTTTGTTACCGAGTGTGGCGCACCCGCGGGGTTGGGTGGGGGGGGAAGGCGCGGCACGGGTTTCCAACCACATGGGTCCAATTTGTGTGTCATGATCTCTCGACTCTTTTAACGCCCCCAATCGTTGCTAATGTCAAAACTAAAGACGTCAAAAGTTAAGTTGCGCATGTACGTCACAACAAGTGCATGATGTGAATTGAATAAAAAAGGGATCTTCCAGGAAGTCTAGCATGTGCTGCTCTGCTTGTAAAAGGCTGCAACTCCCTTCCCTTCTTTTGTCCATGCCACTTTCCCTTTGGGTTCTTTTTTAAAAAATTTAATTAAAATTTATTTATTTATTCTTCTTTGTTTTGCCACAATTTTTTTGTTTTTCTTGCAAACCACCACCACCCACAATAGAATACTACTAATACTACAACAATAACAACAATGCTTATCCATCCTAAGGTGGGCCAAATGAATGAAAGAAAAATTGTTTAAAAGAATTATCATGGTCATTCAATCAATACATTCAATGTGTTATTCAATGTCAATAAAATAATCTCCAAGTGAGCTTGTGGGGGTGGGGTGGAATGCCCAAGTGGAATGCCCGACTTAGGAGTATGTGTGTTCCCATGTGTTGTGTAGTCCTTTAAATGTTTAAAGAATTGGTTGATTTTTGTAAGGGACAGACACTCATAAGGTATATATATATATACACACACATACTCAGGTTGATACCCGATGAGTGTCTGTCCCTCATTCTAAGAACCACCCAACACTCTATGTAAATTTTCTCTCCCTGGTTTGCCTGACCTAGGTTGAACTGACTCTAGTAAACTGGATTCCCGAATGTTATATGGATAATTGCATAGGTATATACTTTTAGGGTTTGATCTTGATTCAAGAACCACATTGATGAAAAATCCACATACCTATTTTAATTTCCATCTGTTTGGCAAAGCCGCCATCGGATCGGCTTGGAAGTAACATGTGGCCAAACCCAGCTAAATTAAATTCATGAATCAAATAGATCTTCAAATTTTTCATCTTCAAAATTGATTTAGCGGGGTTGGGTTGATTGATCAAGATTTTTGAAGATTAAGAAGAAAGCAATTTGAAGATCAATCTATCTTTTTTCTTGAACATGACCCATGCTCTTTAGAAAGGTAAGCATCACTCATGTTAAAAGTGGCAAAGTGAGAAGCCATGTATAATCCCCGTCACCATGTCTACCTTGACCATAACTATAGTGTTGTATTAATGGGGTTAGTGCACCTTGATAAAAGAATGGTTGCACCATCTCTTTTTACAAGTGTGAAACACTTGAACTAAGGAGGCTACCCATTCAACAAAAGTGGAATAGACTTTTTGCATATATATTGCCCTTCCCATGCAATGAAAGTGTGGCCCAAGAAAATCACCTAAAGTTGAGATTCGGTTGTTAGTTTTGTCCTATACAACATGATGCCAAACTCAGCTGTATTCACATTAATCCTCTCTAGCATATATCCAAATTTTACTCCTATTTGAAGCCCTTTTTTGCATTATATTTATGGGATAATATAGAGATCTCTTTAATTTGAATAATATTTGGCCATTTTAAAATAAGCATATCCTATTCTAGTGGATAATTTCACAAAAAAAAACCCTCTCGACACCTTTTGAGTCCCCTTTTCATGTCTCTTTATTAAATTTTGGTGAAAATTAGCAAAGTTGTGGATGTGTTGTTTAACCTTATGTTTTATTAAAAATTCAGGTGTTTTAATATCACCCAAACTATGAATTTTTCAGCTCCATGAAAGTTATTCTAATAAAACTGAAAAGAAAAATTGACAAGAATGAAAACCTTCAAGGTGGTTGTCAAAATTTCATGAATAATTAATGAAAGATGTTCATTTTGCTTGCTAAACTCAAAAGGCCATATGAGACTTGCTAATACCTTGGAAATATTGGAAGATGATAATGTTGAATATCAAGATTGTTTGGGGGAATAAATACTCTAATTGGGTACAATCACAATTGTTCAGACTCCTATTGTGAGTGCCAAATTCTCCTTTCATGGAATGATAAATATTAAATGCATTCACTATGAAGATTAAGATTAAACTTTGGGTATAGAGCCAACATAATTGAGAAAAACATGAAAAGGAAATCATAAATAGGTTGGAAATATCGCAAAGTTTTCCTAGATTACCAAAGTGTCCTTGTCACAAATCTTATTTTATTAGCAACTAACATATAAAGTAGATGATATGAACTAATAATCCTATTGTATATTATCCCACAATCTAAATACCAAAGTGTTCCAAGCAAATAATGTTTTCCTCTGAAGCTCGACTTTTTTTTCTTCTTCGCAATGAGCCATTTTGATTGGCCCATTGCACCAAAAAAATTGAAATTTTTGGAGGCTCCTGAAAAAAATTCAAAGTTTCTATTGGAAGATAGAATGCCTTCCCTTTGGCCCACATATATAGGTCAAAAGAGGCCAACTTTGAGTAAAGCATATGGGATAAAAAGTGTGTTGCTATTGGGAACATGTTGAGGAAAATATTGGCAACTTGGGAACTTGATGGGAAAACATTAGGAAAAGAAAAACCCAATAAACCATCTTTGCTTCATTGTTGGTGTTTATATTGGATGAAACATTCATAATGCTACCAACCATCCTTCTGTGGTCCCTTAATGGAACATCATGCTACCCTAGAAAAAGTAAACTTTTTCTGAATCTTATTTTACTTGGAAAGTTCCCAATGGCCTACAAGTCACTCACCATGATCAATTCTTTCCAACAAAATGTTTAGGGTTCTTAACCCCTAATGTAATGGTCTCTTGTATAGGATCACGGCATTCCCAGAATAAGGGGCCTAGGACGAGGTGGTAGCCATATCTAGCACTACATTTTAAGAATGTCCCTAACCCATGGGCTTCACCCATTATCATAAAGCATGAGAACATCAACATGAACCTAAACATATGAAAGAAACAAGGTAGGGCAAGGGTTCTTAGTACATGTATAGCTGATGGATGATGCCCAGACAAATTTTGTGTCTTAGTATATACACACTTTGGGCATGGAATAGACACTAAGAGGGAAAAGTAGTGTCTACTACTAGTGTCCCCTAGTGTCTATTACACGCACAAAGTATGTATAATAATAAGAAGACACAAAAACCTTGGAATGGAGGACATTCTAACTCCCCAAGCAAATGAACAACTTACCCCTACTTCCAAGGTATGCTTCACCCAATGGTAGCCTACCTTGGTTTGGGAAAACTTCACAGAAACAAGTTGAAAGACACTACTACTAGGCTAGTTAGATTTAACCCAACCCAGAGTTGTTTTCACCATGGGAGCCAATGAGATTGGCACAGTTACCAACTTCACAACTGGGTTAACCCTGGGTTGCTTGGAGCTCCCCAATTGTCTGTCAGTGGTCTGGAAGCTGATGAATTGGGGAGACACAAACCCAATGACAGAACCCTAAGGGTCAGAGTTCTCCTGCTGTTGGGTATTACTCCCTCATCACAAAGTCAAAGTCAGTTTAGTGTTGGCAGTGCAATTTAGGGTTTTTATTCAGTGGAATTTAGGGTTTGTTCTTGAATGCAAACTTTTTCTACTAGACTTGTCTAAGTTTTCTGTAGTATACAGTTTTCCTGGTCACCTCTGCTTCTGGGTCCTCTGCAAAGGCCTGGAAATGGAAAGAAGACCCTCCTCCTCACCAATATTGGTCTGGTAGGCTATGAAATATATTAAAATAGCAGTCTGCTCTTGGAATAATAATGGGTGCCTGCAAAAAATGAAAAACCTGAAGGAAATTGGTATTGAAGAGCTCCAAGAAATTAATTATATACCAATCTAACATAAGTAAGTAACAGTTCCTGCATTATGCATTGTGTAGGTCCGGGGATAACATTCGTACCTTGGTAGCTTGTGTTTCTTGAATAACTCATTAATTATGGAGTTTTTCATTTTGACAAAGAAAATATAATTCTTGTCTACTCAATCTTTTCCTTCACAATTGTTTGTTATTTGATTTTATTTTTTTGGGGGTGAAAATTTTCAACATTTCTGATAATAATATAATTAGTCTGGAAGCTGCCAAGGTAGTAGGGTAATTAATCTTCATTTGCAAAGTGCAAACCACACCACCGTTTCAACCAAGCCTGTGACTTCCCTTGGCTGAGAATGATGCCCACACTTCAAGGTGAGATTTGTGCATTGCTTATTGTTGAGTTCTAGTTTGAGTATGTGAAGTAAGTTGTGCAAGTTTCGTCTACATGCATTTGTTAGGTCAATAGCCAGATTTTGCAGCATAGCCAAAAAAGGAATTCTTCACCCAAACCATTCGTTGTGCTCCGTCTCCATTCACTCAAATCCCAAGGTAGTCACTCTATTCATAAATTCCAAATTAAAAGGTTAGAACTAAATACATTTACTAGTTGGGGAGCCAAGCTTGGATGATTCAAAATGACTTCCCAACTTTTCACAAGCTAAGACCGCACATGCTTGAGTCCAAGTGAAAGGATTTCCACATCTCAAAGTTGGTTTGAAGGAGTTTGCTAGAATTCAAATGTGCCTTGAACTCCTAAGCCAACGACAAAGTGTCCTAAATCTCAAAAGTGCAATACACCCATAAGGGTGTTGGACTAAGGTCAGTTTTGATTTTGAAATTATCCCAATCTCCTAGATGTGCAGTTGAAAACATCATTCCCACATTCCATGAAATGTTGATTGAGAGTATCTGTTTTGCAAAAATGGTTGCAACTATTCTTCTAACTCCAATGTTGCACAACTCTTTCTAGTTCAATGAAAGCAATCATCATTGGTCAAAACTTTTCACATTTGGGCACTTGTAAGAGGAAAAGAAACATGTGTCACCAAAAAGAAAGGGGAAGAGAAATTACTTTCTTCCACCACTTCACAATTATAGCAAGTATTCAAAACCTAAAACAAAAACTATTATTCTTTATTAACTTGACAAAAGGATTTGAAACAAAATAACCAACTTAACATAACTATTTATCTACTACATCTGTTTATAACCCCTAATCACAAGTACTAATATCACATAATAACTAATAGCATGTGTTGAATCAAATCTCTCCAAATTCTTTCTCTAGAGTTATCAAGTCTTCATCATGGCCTCATTACAACATAACACCTCAACATACATAATCATGGATCAAGCATAAAGACACCCACTTGATGTAGTTTTACAATAATTATGAAAATGTTTCCTAACTTTTTCCAAAACAACCAAGTACACCATCAACTTTTAATGTTCACCACAAGTCTTTCCCATCAAGAAACTTTTAATTGCATCCCACACTCTCATGAATAATGTGTTCCACATGAACCTTAATTTGATAGTTTTTACAAGTGAAACACTACCCACTCAACTTATGGTTACAATTCTAAGAATTCGAAATACTACTTCAACTATAAATGTTGAATTCCCATAATATCGACAAAAACCTACTCAAAGGGCCAAATGCAATAATGAATAGCTCTTTTTTTTTAAAAATTAAGTCCAAAAAAATCCATATGAAAGTTATTTTACATTGTTAAATTATAGTGTAATATGATACAATTAGTTATGTGGGGACAATGTGGTGGGTAATGAACCAATAAACCCACATTAATAAAAGCCCAAATAGAAATTCCAAGATATGGACTTGTGAAAAGAAAATTGAAAAATGAGTAAAAGTAATAGCTCTATGAACATATGACATTATGGCTCAATTCTAACCATTCAAAAATCCCTAGTAGAATTTGGCTACAATTTTTGAAGGAAAACTTCCACAAACATTTATTGTTTTATGTTTCATTACATATTGAATCCCTATATGTAATTTGGAATGAAACTTAGTATGCAATTTTCAATATTCTACCATTCCAATCAACTAATTCATCCATATTATTGAACTTTAAAAGTCCATTGCAAAAAAAGGGTGTAATTTTGTCAAAGAATAATTACACATATATTTTCATAATCAATTTGTTAATTTGAAAACAAGTCTCAATTGGAAAATTTTAGGTATATTTTTTGTTAAAAGATATTGAAACAATATGGGTATTGTAAAAACCAAAATAGTGTCACAAAAGTGAGCCACTTAACCATGCATTCACCCAAAGCTCCCATAACAAAGGTACCCACTTTCCAATCTCATAATCCAAATTTCCTAGAAAGCCTGACTTCTTTTGTTACTATTCAAGCATATTAAGCTTAAATGAATGATGCCATCAAAAACCAACCTTGAAATCCCTTAAGGATCTTCATCATGTCCACACATGCCCTAACCTAAACATTTTAACTTATACTTCCAATGGAGCAAAAAGTTTGGAAATCTAGAATTTAGACCTATTGAATTTCTATCATGAGCATTTTTTTCATGAATAATAACACAAAATTCACCAAAAACATAAACCTCACAACAAGAAACATACAACTAAAATTATTTAGCTCTTCTTCTACCACCCATATCTACACAATAATGTCCACCTTATATCTTGAAAGCTTCATCACCTCATAATTGCAATTGTTTTTTCTATAAAAATTGTAAATGAAAAACAATCATCTTTGAAAACAAAAAAAATTCGTACTTGCCAAACTCTTGAAGAATACTACAACAAAATCAATCAAATTTCATCATCGAAACAAAATGCACACAATACATTCAAGATCTACACACCAAAAATAACACCAACACATTATCATCTTGCAATTCATTTGAAAACAAATAAAATGCACACACCAGCAAATTATAAAATAATCTGAAGGTGTTTTTTCCACCTAATTTCCTTTAATCCTTTCTTTAAACCTTTCCATTTGTTATAATCCTTGCAACCATTAGGGTACATTCATGGTTGGGGTACACAAAAAGACTGTATGACCCCAAAATCATTGTCAAAACACTATTTTAAATGACCACTACATTTATGAAATAATTTTTTTGGTATATTTTTTTTCATTAGATATTCACATACATCTTGATTAAAATGGTGGTGAATTTTTTTGATTTGAATGATTAAAACATGTACTTAAATGTCCTGAAAAATGACTCAAGAATCATGTTTTGCTACATAGTTTTATCGAAAAGGATTCAATAGGACTAGCCATATTTGTTCAAATTGTTCCATATTTTAACCACAAATAGAATAAAATATGTTCTCTATGATGGCACAAATTTTTAGTATAATAAATCACCAAAATTTGTGGAATTAATGCTAGAATCATGAATTTTTTCATAAAATGGATGAATTAATAAAGATAATCAAATTAATTTTTTAAATCACAAATCTACATTCCAAAAGTTTGGAAAGAAATATAAAAGATGTGGGTGCAAAAAAAGGATATAATTTGATGTTTTTAATAAGGTTTTGGCATTCCAAATGAAAGTATGTCATTCTAGAATGTTTAAGTATTCTTGCAATCCTTTTTGGTTTATATTTGAATAAGACATTCAAAATTTGTTCAATTGATTTGAATCATTCATTATAACACTTATTGGTTGAAAGCTTAAACATACATATCCCCCTTTCATTATTTAGCATTTCAAAACATTCATTTTGTTAAATCCTTAGTTTAAAATTCAAAACACATCACAAATGGGTATCATGGTTCTTGCTGTGGTACCCCAAACGTGGATGCACCCACCAAAAGTTTTGTTGTTTTCCCCTTTGTCATCTTTTCCTTTATCTTTTCATCCAATAGGTTAAACTTCCACCTTCACAAACAAACAATGTTCTTACTTTTCATAAAAAAGTTCAATCACCATTCCATATCACACAAGGTCAAGGGGGATGTTGATGATTACCATAGAAAAATTGTTAAATGACTTTCTTTTGGCAACTTGGTTCTATTTTGGGAGGTTGAATTGCAATTTTTTTCCAGATGCCAAATACTTAATTTTAAAAGGAAAGTGGGGTCTTTCAAAACATAGTTGTGCTGAGAAACCAATTGATGTGCTAAGTGGCATTAGAAATATTTAACTATTTGCATGGGGCCTAAATATGAAATTACCTTTCTATGCAAAATATTTTTTCAAGGTTTTTTTCTTGGTGATAGTCCTTGGATAATGAATTCCACAAATAGAACTTCATTAGTCCACCTCTTCTTTTGGAATCTATGAAACCCAAATCATCTGGGCAAACCATGAGCATGATTGTGTGCCATTTTACCTTTGTTTTGTGTCCTATCCAATTTTCCTCCCCAAATCTTCTAAACAAGGTTTTCCATTTCAATATCACACATTTGGGGATTTGGGTTCCAACATGTGGCAATGTACCAAATGGATGTGAGGATGACTTGGATGGAAACCAAAATGTGATTGACAAAGGAAAATTATTAAACAATCACCCAATTAATGAATTTAGTTTTAAGAACAAACATGAACTTGTCAACTTAGTTAGCTTCACTAGGGAGGTGGAAACCCATTTGTGAACCAAGATATGTTACGCAATGCCCCTTCAACACTCAAACTAATCCTACATTGTGACCTTAATCATGGTCCCTTGGATGGATTGAAATCAAAATTGTTAAAGACTTACACTACTTGTTTTTACATTTTCGATAATTCAAAAGAGTGAGAGAACATGATGAGCCTTCTTTAGATTAACAATTTAGTGCTTTCAACATAAATTGTCATGTACTTGTTTGTGAAGGATTGATCTTCACAACACTCATCATTCTATTAGGCAATTAAAATTTGTTCACACCGTAGGCTAAGTTGTTGAAAACAAAATCAACATGTTCATTGCCAAAATGAATAGATATGATGAAAAAAGGCAACTTTGCCAACTTAACCTTGAGAAAATGAAGGATTCACTAACCTTAGGCCATTCACCTAGATTGATAATGAGGGAAATTTGTACAAGGTGGAAACCCACCTATTCCAAAGACTATTGAATTTTAGAGTTTGTAAAGTAATAAAAAGGAAGTCCCCATTGATCCAATTGAAGACTTTTTCAAAATCAATTAGTAAATGAAACACTGACTTTTTCTCAATTTGGAAAACCCACTCCTTCACTTTGCACATGTGAAAATGACATAGTCCAAAATGCTCCTCCCCATCACAAAGCTAATTTTGATTTGATTGATGACTTTGGGTAGGTGCATTTGGAACGTTTCACTAACAACTTGACAAGAACTTTGTAAACAATTTTTAAATGTAATAGGTCACTAGTTTTCAAGTTGGGAATCATCTCTTGAATCGAAAATCAATTTACAATCACCATTTTGTCGAGAAAGTTTCAAAGATGACCCAACTTTAACATAAAATTTAATGCTTCTGGCAAATTCATGGTAGTTGCATCAATTCTTTTTGGAAAAACTTGGTGAAAAGGCTATCATGCCTTGGCACTTTCCCACATGGAAGGAAAGAAATTACAACTTGAATTTCTTCAACTGAAATTTCCTTGGTTAGAGGTTGATTTGTTTTGTTGGTGACTTTGAATGGAATTGAGGCGAAACACTTATAAATTATCATTGTCATAATGGAGAATATCTTAAAGTGCTTTCAATCAATTCATATTTTAAAAAAGTTCTTTCACTCTTTTGAAAGCATTAAATTTTTTTCCATCACCCTTTGAATTGCATGTTCAAGCTAATTTGCCCAACTAGGGGGTGCAGACAGTTGAAATCAAATTGATTTTGAAGCCTCTTTCATTTGAAATCAATTACTCTTCAAGTGTAAGGTCTTTTAGGAGAGTTGCATAAAACTTATTAATAGTCGAGTTCAACCCAAGATGAGAAGGTCTACTTTTAAATGTAAGTGGAAAATGATCCAAGATTTTGTTGAAAGAGGCAAAAACTTCAATTTTGAATCCTTTATCATCCAATCTAGTTGATAGGTAAAACTTGTAGATTTGAAACATGGTGGATTGAAGTGCCTCATGGGCTTGTTATGAAAAGTGAAGGACTTTGTGGTCATCTTGTGAAAGTTGTCCATAAGCCAAACATCTTGTACATTGTACCCAATAGTGAGTTGATGCCAAAATGTTGATTCACTTCTTCACATGAACTTGTGCCCCACTAGCTATTCATGTTGTGGGAACATTGAAATTGCCTTGTTTGGATGGTTGGGTTCCACAATGCCACTTTATACACCTTTGTTAAATTTGTTGTAGTTTAAACCTTGCTAAGGTGATGTTCTTGAAATAAAACTAGTTTGGGCAATGGTTCAAAGCTTAGATCCAAGCCTTGATTTCCCATTATGTATGTGTAAAATGACCTACTAATCATGTGAAAACTTGCATTTGGGGTGGACGTGGGACCATCCATGAGCTCATTCATGGTTGGGGTTTGGAAAAAGAACATTAATTAATTTTTGATGGATAGATCCAAAATTCAACTTTGAATTATTTATTTATTTAGAAGATAACAATTGTAGTTGAATGTTGTATGCCACTAGATAAAATGACATCTTGTTAAATCAATAAGAACATTTTACACTAGTTTGGATACTTTATAAATGTCCTTTTGAGTCTTTTAAACTAGTTATATTAGTTTTTTTAATTGCATTTTTTAAAAAGAATATATAAATTATTCAATTGGTTTCAAAAAAATTTGTGCAGGAAAAATATATTTCCTTCTATGCAAATACACATTCATTATGCAAATTTCAAAAGCAAGTGAAATTTTGAACTAAAAGGCTACAAAGGAAAGGACTCAATTTTTTTACTATTTGGTTAAAGTTTTATAATTCATTGGGCTTATATAGCTTGAGTTGCATGTCACAAGTGTAGGAAATAATCATGAAATAAAACATGTTTGCTTATCCATAAAAAATCATTTTGACTTTTTTTGCAGTTATGTTTGTAAAACAAAATATTGACATGCAAAAAATCACCACCACCACATGAATTATATTATCTTAAGAGATTCAATTTTTCCTAGTCAAATTTGTTTAAAGCAAATGGTATTTGTAAAAAGAAGCCCAAAAAAAGTCTTGGAATCTTTACTTTTTTTGGGAACCTTAATCATGAATGAGCCCCCATCCCCTTACAATGTTTGTTTGACTTGTTGTGAAATGGTGTTTCATAGGTCTTGATTATGCAATGTTTACTCCTTTTCCACATAATTTAAGGCAAGGTACTAACAACTAATCTCCATTTTGTGAAGAAAGATACATTACCTTCCTTGTCAAGTTATTTTGTTAACATGTTGTGGGTGGCCTTAACATGATGAAACAATTTATTATTGAAAGATGAAAGTTGGTCTGATTGAAATTATTTCAATTTGGCGTTGTTGTAACCAAGGTTAAAGCATGAGTAGAGGAATGGGTTGAGAGAATGTCTTGGGACTCGAACACACTCCCACAAGTGTGCGAGAAATTAGAATGCATCCCAACACTCCCAACTACTTTTTTTCAATTAAGAATTGGAGTCCCTTGAATTTCAAATTTTTGGGACAAATGTGTAAATAACAAATGGTTTCCAAATTGGGCCCCCTTTAGATCATTGGACAAGGTCTTGAAATGTAAATATAAAAAATGGGGTTGCATTTTCCATTTGGAGACCTTAAATTCAAATTATGGAAAAAAGAAAGGTTGGGAATCAAATTGATTTTTGACCATTAAAACTTATGAAACATAAGTCAAATGACCTTCAAATTAAGCATGTGATATCATTGGAAAGGTCTCTTCAAGAGTGACATATGTTCTTTTGAAAGCTTCTTGATTGGATTTTATATGTGGGGTTTATGAGCCAACAACATTTTGGGATTCATAATTTGGCAAATTAAAAAATTTCCTCCCATTAGCCTTGAGGTTTTTTTCTACTTTGACGTAGCCCCCATTATCATTCATAAAGTATATTATAAATAAAATGGTGAATGCTTCCCAAGTTTGAACCATTGTGTGTTTTATGAATTGGGTTGTCCGTGGTTCATTTGTAAACTACTTTGATTCCAATTTGCACTAATAGCCCTTATTCTTGGTTTTTGCATATTGATTTCATTTTGAACTTTTGCTTGTGAATTTTTCTAATCACACTTTGAAGCTCTTATTCAAACCCTCTTTCTATTGTAAATTAAGGAACACACCTTAGGTTTGTATTCCATAGTGAAACTAGGAATTGATTAGTTCTTTAGCCTTGATACCACTTGACAACCCTAGGGGTGCATCAAGCTTTCTTCCTTCAAGTTAGATACATTTTAGCCATTAGCATGAATAAAATAAGATGGTGCATGTAGAACTACCTTTTGATTTTGTCAAAATGCCAATCCTGCTCCCATTTCATTAACTACTTAAATCCCAAATTTGATCGCTTTATGAAAATCTTCTCTTATGGTTTATGACAACCAAGTTGAAAACTTCACTTCTAATTGGGGTAGTAGTCCAAGGCTCATGTGGGGGTATGCACTGTTTAATGACTTAATTTACACAAATATAACATTCATAAGAGCCACAAGCAAGTTTCTATAAATGATCCATATGGATATGGTTTTAAATTTTAAAACTTCATTAATGTAATCTTTGACTACTAAAGTTTCAACCACTCATCAAACCTTTTAAAACTAAGCCAAAACCCTAATTGAAAAATGTTTGTGTTAGTTGGTATGGTGAAATTATTTTGAAAATCTTAGAAGAATAACCCATAAATTCCCTAAGAATAAAAGCCCATTTAGATATTTCAATTATGTACCCATTGGGCATAATTTTTTTGACAAACGAAAAAAATTCATTTGAAAAGGACTTTTGAAAACAAGGTTCAATTTTGATGCTTCAAAAGTTCATAATTACCATTTGGTTAAGATTTCACAAAAAATGATTTCATATAAATTAACTTTATGATTTCATTTTTCAACCCACATTTAGTCATTACAAACAATTTAGCGTGGAATTCAATATGAATTCTTGAATTTTTTAACAATCCAATCAACTAATCAATCCATATTTTTTATTACAAAAGTGAGCCATCAATACCCATGTGTCTAGCCATGAATCTTCATTTCAAAAAGAAGGATAGCTAGTTCATTTAAGTCCATGGAAAGGAAGAATTAGTGAAATCCTTTCACTTACAATAGACATAATTGGTCAAATCCTTGTGTTTTGAGGTTTTTGAATTCAAGAATGCATATTGTAAATTCACAAAATCAAAAGCACTAGGGAAAATGAATAATTTCGGGTGTCTTTTACTCTAGTGTGGGTTTGGGGTGGATTGCCAGCTAGGTTAACAATCAGGAGTCACATTGGTAGCTTCATTTGGTATTAAAACTAAAGTAGCCACTATTATATCACCTTTTATGTTTAATGTTGTATTTTCCTTGAAACTTCTAATCACTTGGGCTCACCAAAAAAATGCCAACAATGGGAGGTTTTCTCTTTTCTACCAAGTTGTAATTTGTGACTTGATATATGAATCAAAAACTTTGAAATCTCCAAAATGTCGTTGATTTCGTTTGTCAAAACGACAAGATCAAGAACGTTACACAAGTATAAAATGATTTTCAAGGATTGAATTAGATGATGGGATGTGAAAGTGAAAATTCAACAACTTGTTTTATTATGTTGAAATGGGGTTTCCACTTTGAAAAGAAGAATGTCATGCTATTCCATTTGACAATGGAAGCTTTCCAAGTTGTGATGGCTTTGATTTTGAAATTTGTTTAAAATAAAACTTCAAATAAGCTTTTCATGAAAAGGACCATGGAAATGAAGGTTTCATGTAAGTGAAGTTTTACATAATTGACCAATGTTCTATGAGAAGGACACCTAATGCAATGCCCAATCACCATTTTTTGGGCTTTTTTCAATTCAAATTCTTTAATAGCCAAAACATGCAAATGTGAAAAATCATGAACAAGCTTTTGTGTAGAATAAAATGATTAATAAACCTTGATATTCCTCCATGGGGTAGGAGTCAATTTTGGTTGATTGCCTAAAATGTCTTAAGAAAAGAAAATTGTGTGCAAAAACCTTGACAATTAGTGCCATTGAACTAAAAAAAAGTGAAGTGGAATTGTTGAACTCTTTGTTTTATAGAGCCAATCATAACATATTGTTGTTTCTAAGTCTCTTCCTAAGGAACTTGGTCCCTTCCTTTGATTTTGAGCAAGAACTTGTAAGAAAATATGAAAGATGTGGGCAAGAATGGAGGTTTATTGTTTATTGATCGACAAAAATCTTTTATAAAAACCCATTCATTTAAATCCATTGTTGTGTTTGTTTTTTGAAGGATCAAACCTAGGGGAGATAAATCAAGTGACATTGATGGGTGTCCAAATTTTCCCCACCACTACTTTGATCACCTTCATGAAAAAATGAAATACACCACAAACCTAAATTTGGCTAAAGCCTTTTTGTGCAATGTTCTACCATGGAATTTTGTGATTTCAAATTGTGATGATGGGACCAAAAAACTCAAAGAATTTTTTGAATTCTTGTTGAAATGCCATTGACGAACCAACAAACTTTGGGATTTAGGAGTTGTTCTTGATTTTTCATTGTTCAATTCCTTCAAGAACACAAAAGATGGCTTTGGAGTTTTTTAAGATTTGGGACTACCATCACCATCTTTGCCCCCATTGTACTATGCACCTTTGTTTTGCACATCTTTTTTGAACTTGGCATTGTTGAGAGAAAACACACCAAGAAGTGACCTCCCCCTTCTATCTTTCACCTTCTTGCAAAAGACTTCCATGAATCCAAGAAAAAGAACTTGGAAACTCTGATTTGGTGGCATTTTGTTCTTGCTTTGGCAATAAGAAGTGTTAAGATTTGAAATAAGTTTGCACAAAACCAAAATCTAAAATAAAATCCAAACTTGCAATAGCTAGATCCACATAAACCTATTTGAAAACACAAAAGCAAGCATTCCCCTCTCACAATGCAGCTAGGGCAAAAGAGAGTTTTAAGGTTTCTCATAAATCCTTTATTTTGTCCAAACCTTGATATGAAAATAATTTGATATTAAACTACATATTTACCAATGAGGGACCAAGCTAGATTGGTCTTAGATACCAAAATGGATATAATTATTGATACCATGTGTAAGCCCATATTCTAGAACAAACTAATCCTTATTAAATTGGTAAACAAACACTTAGTGTATTAAAAAACGTAAAATCTTTGGACATTCCTTTGTTGTCTATGGAGTTTGAATAGGTATTGTACAACTCCATTTGATGCACCCATAGCCGTGAAGATCACAAAAGTAGAATAAATGAGGAAGCTATAGGATCTCAAAGTAAAAGGGGTCCGCCTAAAACAATTTGAAATTTAGAAAAACAATTTGAAATTTAGAGCTTCAAATCCTTGGACATTGTTCCATTCTCTTTGGAGTTCAATGGGTTTTGTAAAGCTCTAGTTGGTGCACTCATAGCTTTTTAGATTGTTCAAAATGAATAAAAAATGAGGAAATTATGGGAGTTTGAAAATTTTAAATTGTTCAAAATGAGCAAGAAATGAAAAAAAAATGGGGTTTCAAGCAGTAGAAGGTCTAGTGCTCTTTTTTCAAACATTTTGTGACTTGAACAACTTGTCCTCTTTTTCCTTCTTGTTGATTGGGTTTTGTGGAACTGGAGTTCAAAAAGGCATTGTAAAAACTCTACTTTGCACAGCCATAGCCATGAAGATGTTTCCAAATGAACAAGAAATGAGAAAGATATGAGTCAATAGTTGATCATAGGTGTGTGTTCGATGATGGGTGATTCTACCCCTACTACTAAAGGAAAAAAGAAAACCCAAAATCCCTTACACTTCAGATAGCCTACAGGAAACCTTGAATGATGGATAGGCTCATTTGCCCTTGGGTGGGTGGGCTGTTACTAGAGCTATGAAATAGTCATAAGCTAAGGTGGTACCTACTTTGTACTTAAGCCCATGTATGAGTGAATTGTAGAGGTGTGGGATTTTGTCAACCACCTGTGCATGTCATGTGAATTTTAAAGGATGTGTAGTACTGATATGCTAATAAAGTAGCATGGAAAATGCAGCAGCTCTATACAGAAATGCAAGTGATAGCAACAAATTTACAAGACCCAAATAAGTTAGGGCAAATGTTTTTGGCAAATCTTGTTTTGAAGTGTAAATTTGGGAAAAAAAAAAAAAAGAATTGCTAAAATTTTGGAAAAATTCACCAAAATTTTGAAATCACAAGATTGAAAAAAAGAAAAACCCTAGTTTGTATGGTAGGATAACTGTTAAGAAGTCACATGTAAGGAGAAGACACTCCTTACTTATCGAAGTAGACCTAATTGAAAGCACCCAAACCTGCCAATGTAGCCTAAATCAAGGTTTACACTTGTTGATCGTTATTGAGAAAGCATCCAGTTATTGATAACCTATTAGTTGATTCTTGATTTATTTGAAAACTGGTACTTAGATAACCTACCCACTTGGTCCATATCAATCCAAGAATTGGCAAAACCCTTATGTGTTGAGTATTGAAATTTCAAATTTTGATAACCTATTCAGATGATTGGAATTTCATCCAGGTAGGTTATCAATCCTAAAACCCTAAACATGTATGTGATGGAAAACAGAAAAAA
>Ga0116231_10008216_pt1 | contig 18444 bp, 15 predicted proteins | sample S1TSphgellanicum_2_FD_89695 | JGI IMG/M metagenome (GOLD analysis project Ga0116231, IMG submission 89695) | Host-associated microbial communities from peat moss isolated from Minnesota, USA - S1T2_Fd - Sphagnum magellanicum MG | ecosystem: Host-associated > Plants > Peat moss > Unclassified...
CACAAAAACCCTTGTGTGGCCTTTAACAGTTTTTGTCAAAAAAAAAAAAAAATGTTAAAAAAATTTATTAAAAAAAAAAAAAAAAAACAAAGCATGCTCAAATAAGAAAAAGCTTCAATCCAGAAGGGAAAGGTAGAAAGACAAAGAGAGGACTTAACACCCAAAGGCACTCACCCAAATCCAAATCCCAAGTGTAAGTCCTAAACCCCGAGAAAAAGCACCCACCCAAATCCAAATTTCAAGCGTTTAAATAGTAGATCATGACATAATAATAATAATAATAATAATTTTCAAAAAATAATTATAATTTGAAAAATAATAATTATTCTTTTTTTGTCATTTATATTTTAAAAAAAGAAAAAGTGGGTTTTATATTGACCATTACAACTTATGTAAAGTGTACAGGTCCAAGTAAATAACCCATTTTCACACTATTTACAAGCCTACACTTGATCCACAAGAATTAACCAGTAGAATATTTCAAGTATATCTGGAGGGCACCTTATCCGGGAAGAGAGAGATTTTTCTCCTTGGCAAAGGGGCAGGGGTGTTTTGAAAAGCAAGGTGCCCAATCCAGCATGCACTGCACGTTTTTATTTTTGTGTGGTATACCCGGCGGATATACACCAGGTATATTGAAATCTTAGAGTTATCTGTAAAGTCACCCATCTTCACTCTCTCTTTCACTCTCAATCCCCTCTTTCTGTGGTATCCGCAAAGTAAAGAAATTTTTATTGAAACTCAGTAGGAAGTTCTGGAACTCAGCATTTAATGCACAAGGTTCGAGAGTAACTATAGTAGTTGTTGTAGCTGCAGTGAAAACATATGTAGCAGCAGTGCAGGCGCTGAGCAAAAAAGGAAAGACAAGATGAAACTCAGTTTACCACCCAAATTGGTGGAAAAACTAGTAGTTTGGGTCCCAGTTATTTCGTTTTGTAAAATTTTCATTCCCAGTTACACGTTTGATGCCCTGATAGATAGATGCCCTAATATGTCGAAACTGACCGTTCTCGCCCCCTAATAGCATGACTTTACAGATAACTCTATTATATTATTATATTATTACTAAAGTATAAAAACTTGGTCTGGTTTTGTTTCCCGTGATACCTGAATTCCCGCTCCTCCTTCGATGCAAGGAGCATGCATTTGGCCTCTTGAAACTCCTGACCCTTGGTGGAGGTGAAATTGCATGTGGTAATGGGACCTCGCCTCTAAATACACTTTCAAATCCAGACTGGGGTTGTTATAGGCCACTGCAAAGTAAAATTGAGCTTTGCTTTGCTACACAACTACCAATGATGATCAATTTTATTTTTTTCTTTATTTTTTCATGCAATTTTTAATAATTCATCATTATTTATGTCAATGTCAAATTTAATTCATATAAATTAATATATAATATCATGAACCTGAAAAGACACATGTTAATTTATCTTTTCATATCCATGTTGGTGAATAAGAAAAAAGAGTGAAAATTTTATTAAAGAAAAAGAGTTAGATAGATAGTTTATAATGCCTTTTCAGATTTCTCAATTTTATGATATTGAAAAATTGGCGAAATGTAGGTCTAATTTGCACAGAAATAGAAAAAAATTGGTCGAATTTGCACTAGAGGAAAAAAAAATCCCAGAATTTCCAAAAAAAACAAAAAAAAAAAGCTGGCCGAAATTACCTCGTATCAAATACATGTATTACCGTATAAAAATACGGGTATTTCTGGAAGTTACCGTTTTGGGTACGTGTTTCTTATATCCGTAAGACTTACGGTAGTTTCCTGCAATTTCGCAGTATTTACCACGAAGTAACTTCCTGACAAATCGCAGGAAGGTAAGTTACGGGGGTAAGAAACAGTCAATGCACGGTGGTACGGCAGTCGGACTGTCCTAATCCTGTCTGACACGTGGGGATATATGATTGGTATTCTCTCGGTCTGTGTAAAAACGTTCACTCGTTTCAACAAATGGGAAGTAGCCATGTGGACAAGGCCAGAGGCCAAGACGAGGTGACCAAAGGTAGGAAGGATGACGGCCCTTGAAAGCTCTCTTGGCCGATTTCGTTGTCGCTGTGCTTCTTCCTCTGCTGTAGCTGCTTCTTCTTCTTCTTCTTCTTCTTCTTCTTCGTTTGCGTTGTCAATCGGCAATCTTCCTGGTTGAAATTTGGATCTTTGACATCGGTTTTCTTGACGCTCTACTCCGGCTCTTTCCAACAAGCTATTATTCGCCTCGTGCCGTGACGTATTGAGGAAGCTGTGCACGTTTTGAGCCGGGGTGTTGTGGGAGGGAGACGGTGCGGGCGGGGGACGGCGCCTGCTGCTGCCGCCTCCTTCTTCTGGATACCGAGTGTGTGCTCGATTCTGAGAATCGGCAACTTGATGAGGTTTGTTTCAGTTCTGGTCCCTGGTTCTTTTGTTTTCTAGGTTCCGAGATTACAGTAGAGATGGATGGACGGACGTCGTATCGCCAAACCAAATCCTTCTTCTTGAAACAGAATATCTGCAAGAAGTCGATAGTTCGTTCGCAGAGGAGTCAGGTTTTTTTTCCTTTTGCGTGGATTCCATTCCCCTTCCCTAACGCAGCTTGAAGGTCGTTGTGGCAGTGGGAAAGCCATTTGGTTGGCGAGAAGCGGGCGATGACGGTTCTTATTAGGGCAGGACATTACCGCATGCTTTTTACAGAATCCTGGGATGTTGCAGACTGTAAGGAAAACCATTGACGCGGAGTGAAGACTACCTAGAATGAGGAGTAGTAGTGCTGCTGCTCTTTGAAACTACAGAATCTATTGAACACATACCCTCGGTTGCAGATTAGGTTGAGGGCAGGATGCCGAATGGTCAAAAATAGGCCTGGAAACACTCTAAAGAAGAAGAGCCGGGCTCACCTGGAAGCTAGAGCACCTGTGGACCACGCAAATCCATCAGGAAGTAGGTCAACTTTTTACTTCATAAGTGGGAAAGAAGAAGAGCAGCTGTACTCATACAGTTGAGTGCCTGCATCACGCAGTGCACTGGAATTGGGCATGAGGGAGCTCTGTGGATGATGGCAACTTTTGGATCATTGCAGCTTGTGCGCCTATCTTGTGTGGAAGTCCATTATGTGAGTTCAACAACAGCTTCAGTTCGGGTAAGTTTTCTCTCAATCTTGCCAACACTGCTGCTTGAAGTAATTTTTGATCTTGAACAGCTGCTTGATTGAGCATCATCTGCATCATTATACATGTCTTAGTTATGATAACTGAGTCTCATCTCAATTTGATTGTGGTGATGTGAAATCCAGAGACAACGTGGAAGCCATGTGCCCAGAGATTATGCACCATGGTTGTCTGGGTTGAGGAGTGACCCGCATGTTTGGGTATGTGTAGCTTTCATTGCCTTTGGATTGAAAAGCATGCAGTTATTCCTGACATGGCAGCAGCTGTAATTCTAACTTGCTCTCTTGAGCAAGCTTGGTTGCACATTATCCTTGATAGCAAAACTCAATGTAGTAAACTTGCTGTTTCTCATATATTCAGAGAGGTAGTGTTGCTGCTGGTGCTCATCGTCTATATTGATGCTTCCATATCATGCAGCCTTTCAATTGTAGGCTGGTTTTCCTTGGTACAAATGTTGCAGAAAGGCAGGGCAGTGGAACAAGAAGCATGGTGTGGTGGTCTGTGGAATCACCTGCAAGTGCCTTCTCAGGTTGTTCCACAGGTGCAGGCAACGCGACTGCCAATCCTGGCAACCTCAGTGCCAGCAGTTAATCCACAGTTGCAGAATGCAGCTGTTCAGCTGTTTAGGATTGCAGCACTTGTCTTCAGCAGGTGTTGCTTCAATCACAGCAGTTCTTTGTGCACTGTTTCTTGAATCAGTTGGGTAGTGTTAACAACTGCCTGATTGTAGGTCCAGACTTTTGTTGAAAGGTATGCTTGTGGTTGGTTTAGATTTGTTTTGACAGCCTGATTGATTATGTACTGCTGGACAGGAGTGTTGTTAGGGGGATATCTGAACTGAAAAAGTGTAATTTTGACATTTGCCAGTTGAAGTGGCATTGCACCTTTGATGGAGGGAAGTTCTGTTGACATTTGCAATGCTGAACTGGGTTTTATTTGAGCATGTCTAGCTGGTGGTTTTTTGCAGGAGCTTTGCAGGGCTGCAGCAGTGTCCTCCATTGGCAATACAGTGTGCACCAGGAGTGGGACTTATATTGTTTGCCATTTTGGGTTTGGGTCCTTCAGTGCGACTAGTTCGCAGTACAATTTTCAAGGTAGTTGCTTTGTAGGAGATCTGTTTGACTGGGCAATGGAACAGTTTCCAGAAGTGTTCTGTGTATTATTCACTTACAAAAGATTCCGATGTGATGGCCATGTAGCAAATGCTAAGAAGCTGTGTCTTGGATGTGGTTCCAGAGGAATGATAGAAAGTGGCTTGAGAGCCAAACTCATTACATTATGGCATATTATATGCGACCGCTGCTTCTCTGGAGTGGGATTATCCTTGTTTGCAGGTAAATTGCAGGATATCTTCAAAAATCTCTTTCTGATCCTGGGTTATAACATATGGCCTGGCTGGAATCTAGGTTTCCACACATACTAAATTAAGATTCTTATTGTGTATTTCACAGAGCATTGGATCCACTTGTGCTGGCCACAGAGGCAAGCCATGCAATCAAGCAGCGTTTTGTCAACTTTGTGCGGTCTCTATCAACAGTCCTTGCCTTTGCCTTCTGCACTGCAAGGTAACTTATCTTCAGGTTATCTCCTGTAAGGATATCAATGTCTCACATATAATCAAGAACATCTTTGGTTGGGGTGTCAGTCTGGTCTTACGATTTGTATCCCGGATATTGGTGTTTGTGCAGTTTGACACAGCAGGTGCAGAAGGTCCTGATGGACAATGACAAATCAGAGAGTTCTCGCAATGTATGGAAATGCACCTCCATTCATCTCCTTGTGGACAGAATCTTTTCACTCTTTGTGCATATTGAATCTCTGGTCATAGATGCTAGTCCAGCAGTTAGGATTAGATACATCCAAACAGGGTGAAGAGCTGCTCAGTGCTGTTGCTGGTCAGTCCTCTGGATATTGGTAGCCCCTTCCTATGAGGTCACCTTTAAAGAAGGTGAGTGCACTTTCAGATGAGAAGAACAAGTATTTGGTGGACCAAGGTACTGAACTGGCTGTCTTTTTAACTGCAGGTGGGTATACAGTTCATTGGCAATTCCATATATACTTCTGTTTGGGTGGCAGCAGTTTGTCTGTTTATGGAACTCTTAGGGTTCTCCACACAGAAATGGATCACAGCTGGAGGCTTTGGGACTGTCCTTTTGACACTTGCAGGCCGTGAGGTACTGCGAGCCTTCTCAATACCTTTGAAACATATAATGATTTCTGCTTGTAGAGTTAAGGTTACCAATGCTCATGGTATGCTCCTATTTTACATGGCTTCTTGTCAGTTGCCATGAAGGTTGGATAAGCAGATTACTTGCAGATTAGCACTGAAGACTGGGTCGTTACACCACCACTGAATCAACCTTGTATCTGGTAGTCTTCAACACAAATCTCACTCTTTGTGCCTGGGATATCTGACAGATTTTCACAAACTTTCTGTCAAGTGTCATGATCCATGCAACAAGACCATTTGTGGAGAATGAGTGGATTCAGACCAAGATTGAAGGCCAGGAAGTTTCAGGCACTGTTGAGGTAAGCTCAGATCTGATCATGCCCATCACTTAGCAGTTTTGTCTTGCACTATCCTTGTTGCCTGAGTTTAAAAGCCAAAATGTAACTCCTGTATTGAGTTGCATTTTGCTTCTTTTGTAAAACTATACTTGCATGTTTGCAGTGCATTTAGTTATGGCACTGACTTTTTTCGGTTGAACTCTTCAGCATGTTGGTTGGTGGTCTCCAACAGTCATACGAGGGGATGACCGTGAGGCTGTACACATCCCAAACCATAAGTTCACTGTCAGTGTTGTGCGAAATTTGACACAGAAGACCCACTGGCGCATTAAGACCCACTTTGGAATAAGCCATCTGGATGTCAACAAGATAACTGTAAGAAAATTGACTTGTTGGAGACTCTAGGTTCAGTTTCTATCAGCTTTCCTTTTGTCCACCTGACTTGTCTCAGCTTTTGTAATTTTCTGAAGGAGTACTTCCTGTGTCAGCTCATCAGGCAAGATTGGTGTCATAATGTATGTACATGTTTTACAAAGCACTCATAACAATTTCAAATTGAGGTTTGTTCAGGGTGGCTGACAAATGGAAAGGGCATGCAGGCCATTGTCTCAGACATGCGCAAGATTCTGGCAAAACATCCACATGTGGAACAACAGCGCCTACATCGCCGTGTCTTCTTTGACAACATTGAGGCGGAGAATCAAGCTCTCCTAGTAAGTTGTGCTTGGATTTGGTTTGCTAAACAAGGGAAAATCTGCTTTGGAGTCTGCAAGGCACTTGGGACTTATAGTTGGGCCTGGTTTGAATCTGCAGATCTTGGTTTCATGTTTTGTGAAGACACCGCACTTTGAGGAGTACCTTCGTGTTAAGGCAAGTCCAGCATTTCTAAAGACTGGCACATGCATGCATGTTATGACAGTGCTTAATTGACAGTTACTAGAAGGATGGCTCCAGTTGCTGACCAGGGGCAGCATGTGGAATTGTTTGGACTTTACTTTTTGCAGGAGATAATTTTGCTGGATTTGCTGAAAGTGATCAGCCACCACAATGCACGCCTGGCCACTCCCATTAGATCGGTCCAGCGTGTTTTGGATGAAAATGAGCCAAGGGGTGCCCCTTTCCGTGATGGGAGGGAGGCACTTCACCGACCATTCCTCCTAGTTGGGGCTCGTGCGATGGAGGAGGATGATGATGATGACGACAGTGATGACATCTCAGATCTTAGTGCAGATCACATAGCCAAGGCTATCAAGGGGGTGCCTGCAGAAAATGCTGATGTGGGTGATGGCATTGTTGATCATACAACTAAAGACATCCCTGACTCCAAGGACTCCAAATCAAGGACAAAGCCTAATGAGGAAGGACTGGTTGGTGCAGAAGCCAGTGGTTCATCATTTGGATCACCCTCAGTGACTACAAAGCCACCTTTAGATGGTTTGGACTCTCTGGGTTTGAACCCAAATGACATCACACTCCTGGGGGCTGCACTGAAAGAAAAGCCCCCTGCCAAAATTGATGACAGTCCTGTAGAGCCCCCTGTGGAACAACAGGCTGAGAAAAGGACCAGTCCTGATCAGTCATTGGTGTCAAGAGCCACCAGGACTGAGCGAGTTACTGGGAAGTCTCCAGATGCTGCAGGCACAAGTACCACTAAGGTAGGTCAAGAAGACGTAACTGTTCCAATGGTTAGCCATAGTATGCCTGCAGGCTCCGATGGGCAAAATGATCCATGGAAAGTGACAACTGCCTCATACAAACATGATACTGAGAGACCGCAGTCTGTGCCACAGTCTGTGGAAGAGAATCTTGTTCTAGGTGTTGCCCTAAATGGTCCCAAACGGACACTGCCCCATGATGACGAGTTATCCAATCCAAGTGAGCCACGTGAGCTTGTTACTTCACAGAATGGGATTGGTGTCAAAGATCAAAAGGATCCCTCCTCATCCAATGCATCACCTGAGCCTGTACCACTTGATGCAAGGGACAGAGAAAGGTAGCACCACAGAGACTGCCTTGTCCATTACAGGCTGGGGACATTAACCTCATTTCAGGTTTTCAAGCATTCATCTGCAAGCATTCCTACATAAGCATATTGCAGTGACAGCACCAGCACATGTCAGGCCCACTTCTGCTGAAGTCAACTTAAGTATTTATTCCACCCTAGAAGGTTCTGAAATTACCATTGCTTGAGGAGACTGTCCTAGGCAACATGGAGAATCCTGGGTGGATCAATCAAAAACCAAGTAGATGGCGCTCATCTACCATTGTTCCTGGAGAAGACTGAGGATTTACTTCGAATGAGTTTGAGAAGGATCCTCTTTGCACCAAATTATAGTTATTTGTAGTCAGTGAAAATCATGGGTAGAGCAATTGGTGCTACACATACAAACAATTTGGGACCAGTTGGCGATTTGAACTTCTTCCTCTTTGTCGCCCAATTTGACTGGTGTTTTGGCACGTGCTTGAATGCAAACTTCTTTTTCAGAATCACACTTGCATGAATCTTTTGCAGGTAGGCTAGAAAAAGGCACACAGGCTTAGGATGGATATGACTGCTTACGCCCAACTCTTCTCTCATTTGCTAGAAAGTTATGCATCAACCAGAAAAAAGGTCAAATTCTGCAGAAAAAAGCTCCAAATCTGCAGAGTTCTTACTTTGTAGGGTGTGAGGTAAATTTGAAATCACAATGGGAGTCAAGAAATTTGATGAGCAAGAAAATCAAAAGTTGGAAACATAGATTCATATTTCCCCATCATTGTAAAGGACACTTCATTTCCTTCACATTCGCTTCATTTTGTCTAAATATCAACATTTTTTTATTGAGAAGCTTTTTGGTTAATTCACTTGTGTTCACAAATATTTCAAAAATATTCAACTATAATTTTCATCGTTTCCTCAGTTTGCAAAACCATTTTCACATGGATGTGCATGATGACATTTCAAAAGCATAGAAAATAAGAAATTTCTTATCATTCTTGTCAACAATGGCCATGCCTTGTTCACAACCAATGAATGAAGACACTAGACAAAAGATTTTATTTCTAAGATCTATCACCAAGGTCTATCACCAATGAAAGCATATTATGAACCTTTTTTTTCCCCTCATACTTCCTTAGAAAATGAAAGGAAAGAAGGAAAGATAAGGACAAAACAAACTTCCTTCTTGACATTGATAGCTAGCAATCTCAACTCGCAATCAAATTTCAAATCATTTTCCATCAAGTTTTCAACAAAATGTGGACAATTTTTTTCATGGATGATGTAGTTGGGCAAGTGTTCAGTCTCGTGGACCTCGATGGAGAAGTCCAATAGAACTTAATGAAAGAAGAGATCAACAAGTCCAATAGAACTTAATGAAAGAAGAGATCAACGATGGACAATGCTTGAAGGATGATGCAACATTTGCACAATTTTTAGTTTAAATATATTCACACACAGTTGCAATGCTTGATGAAATAAATAATCTTGTTAGGTTGAATGTGATTTTGTAAAGGACACCACCCATTGGGCTATGAGGTCAATGAAGGACACAATCCAAATCAATTCATTAAACAAATTTTGGGAAAGGTAGTAATAGGTCACCCAATAATCTTTAGGATTAGGAATTTAAGGTGAGGATTCAAGAGGATGTAACATAGGTACTAACCAAGATGTTCAACATGTAATATTTATGAACATTTAATGGTAGACAATGAGAAAACAAATTGTTTCTCCAATCTTGGATGGCCAAAAGATGTATTTTTTTGCAAATTGTGAACATATGTAAAGTTGTACATATCTATAAAATGATTATTTTTCATTTGCCTTGAACTTTTGAATGACAAATTACAATTTACAATGTGATTAGAGAACTCATAATTGCACACGTGTGTTATAATACATATCACATCTTTACAATAGTTCAAACATATAGCAAAATTATGATGAACACCAAATCCAAAATCAAAACATTCTAAAAATAAATTAAAACGTCAATACATGTTTTTTGTCAATAGATTGTAGATGAATGCTTATCATATGAATAATTCTCATCAAATGTAAGGAAATAAAACAATGACCAACAACTTATAGTAGATGATATTATTTATGAAAAAAGTAAATATTCATCAATTCCATTACACATTTTTTTAATAGGTGGTCTAAACACAAGAAAAACTTCCACATTAATGTGCATCATAAAAAACATGTTAAGATATTATACAAAAGATTTGCCAAATGTTGCCCCTACAAAACCCAAAATCATGAAATTAGCTAACATAGGAAAAGTTGCATTCAACATCAATGGTATAACTATACATTCTACACTTGCTATTCTTTTAAATAAAATCTTCAATGAACTAAAAACACTAAACAATGAAAAACATGACACTTTAATAAATACTTATGATCAACTATGACTATTTGTTATTGATGAAATATCTTTAGTTGGTTAATAGAATCTGAACATTTGTTGATCATAAATTACAAACTATAAAATAAATTCACAATCAATTTATGGGTGGTCTTGATGTTATTATGACATGAGATTTTTATCAAGTTCTTCCAATTTGAGATTCTTGGATTTTCCAATCACAAACGAATGGATAGAATAGCTTAGGTACATTTTTTTGGCATGAAAACATCAAACATTATGAATTAAAACAAGTTATGTGACAAATGTCATTAACATTTTAAATAGGTTTGAAATTATTTTTGAAGACATAAATTTCATCAATGGAATTTTTTTAAAAGCATTGCACACCAATAATACATTATCACACCTCTTTTACACAAACACCAAAACAAGAAAACATAACAAAAGAATATTTGAAAAAACAATTAGTCAAACATTCAGATTTGTTGCACAAGATATGCACTCTAACATTTGTCCTTCTCATTTTGAATTATCAATGCTCCCAATTCATTCAAAAGAATGCTAATATCTACTCTTTGCATTGTTTAATAAAACTTACAAGTTGATTTTGTTTTAGAAGAAGAAATGTCTTGTCCTCGAACAAGTGCATAATATAAATTAACAATTACATCAAGTTAGAATCTTACTATAAGGAATTCATAATGATACAATTTTTAGACATGCATTCTTTAAGCTTACATTTCAAAGACATTTTAATAAATCCAAATATGTTAACATCTCATATCCATTGCTTAAATGCAATAAGAATTCAAAACATTCACACAAACTAATCAATTTTAAATGCACTTTCAAAAGACTGAATCTTTCATGTTACAAGGGTTATAAAACAATGAATATACTTTATGATTCAATTATGTCCTTAATAGAAACAATATCTATAGCAGATTAAGGTGTAGAACTTATTACTGCACTTTTCAACAAAAATACATAAGAAGCATTATACATCATTGCAATCTACAAACTACCACAAATGCAAACAAATTGCCCAACTATAATAATTAAAGAATTTAACATAGACATGTTAATAGATACACTTCAACCAACAACATTACAAAACAACATCAATAAATGTAAATTAGTTTTTTTTCTCTCTAAAAGTACAACCCTTAATAATACACAAATAGATCATATATGGACTAATGCACCCACACAACAATGTCATGTTGGATCAATGAAAACTTACTATGCAAAGAATACACCTATATATATTGCATTTAAATTGTTTGATTTTGTTCTTCAATTCATCTTACCATAGATTAAACATACAAGTTTATTCATAAACACACATATTCAGAAATTAAACATATCTCAAAATGTCAACTTCTATAGTTTTATTTGATGAAAAAAATATTATCATTATTATTACTAGTATTATTTTGAAAAATGATAATTATTTAATAGTCAAATTATTATATTAATATTTCCACATCAATTAGTCATACCAATAATCTCAATAATTTTGAATAATCATGTTTAATTATGCTCAATCTAATAAATTTAATCAAAATTATGTCTGAAACAAATTTTTTTTAATCATAACTATTTTTGTTCATTGTATGTTGTTATTAAAAACATGATTAAAGTTAAGGATTTGAATTTTAACCATGTTTTTGTAGTCATGTATATATCATCAGTTGATTATGTATGTATATTAAGTGCTTAAAACATTTTGAAAAAATGTTTCAAGCAATAAATACAAGAGACAAGTTCATTTTTTAATCATACATGACACCATATGCATGTAATATTTTGAGTGCATATATTTGAACACAAAATGGAAAATACTTTTATCAATATTTTTGTTAGCATGTTTATTATTAAATGACAAAATTATGTTCAACATTAAACATCTACATCATCATTCTTCAATCCATAAATGGGCAAGGCCCACATGTTAATGATGCCTAGTTTTATTTGTCACATTGTGACCTTTAAAACCACAACACTTCTTGCCACACTCTTAGTACTATTGCAAAGCCTTTCATGAGTAGGGGTGCAGAAAGTTGGTTTTATAATGTTTCAACCTTTGATGGAGAAGTTGTTGAATATTGAAAAAAAATTCACTCAAAATTCATAAGGTTAGAACTGAAAATTATTAGGGAATTTGAATGAGCTCTCAATGCAAAGGATTCAATGAAGGTGATTTGGAAATTTTTAAACCTTAGGTGGAAAAGATATTGATTTTTCAGTATATTTTTTCATTGAAAATTTAATTAAATTACTAAAAATGGTTTGAAAGGAGTAATTAGTTGGGTAACATGTTCACAATTGGGCCAATGGCATAAGCTATACTATAAAAATTTATCAATGAAACAAGCTTTGGTTGTTTATTTTGTTTGTTTGTCACATTGAGATTTCCCAAACCACAATGCCCCTCTTGATACCATTGGAAAGTCCTTGATGAGGAGGGGTGCAGCGAGTTGGTTTCATAATGTTTTGACCTATGGTAGAGAAATGATCAAATGTTGAATCATTTTTTAATCAAAATTCATTTAAATCCAAAACTAAAATTGCTAGGGGAATTTTTGGCATGTTCTTGGCATTGTTGGAAAGCCCTCAATAAATAGGATTTAAAGAAGGTGATTTTGAAAATAAAATAAAATGAGGTACATGAGATATTGAGTTTTGAGTATTTTTTTCATTGAAAATTGAATTAAATCAGTTGGGTAACCAGTTCACACTTGAGCCAATGCTGCAAGCTACACTAGTACCCTTTGAAGAATGATAGTTCTACATTCCATAAAGGGACTTCTCTGAATTTTGTTGGTGGTGTCAGTTTTAACACTAGCAGATTGGGGCTCACAATCTTCCAATATGTGTTGAAATTTTTGTTTAGGGTACTACAACCAAAGGAGTGGGAAGTTCCAGAAGTGAGTAGAACTGAGGGGCGCCTATCTCTTTGTTTAGGGTACAGCCCAAGGACTAGGGAGTTCCGGAAGTGAGTAGAGCTGAGGGGTGCTTATCTTTGGAACTCCCTTTGCTTTGAGCACGTTACTGAGTGTAAAAATGAATGTGATTTTCAACTATGATTATTATTATTTTTCACGAGTATCATGGGTAAAAATAAAATAAAAACTTGAGGAATTTCAAAAATAGAATGCCCACAAGCATGGGAATTTCATTTTTCAAAATGCATACCCTCCCCCCCCCCCTGGCATTTTATGCTCTGTAAATGTACCTCCAAATACACTAAGAGCGCAAATTAGTAAGGGTCTTGGGTATTTTAGTGGGCAGTTAAGGGCTAACTCTGAAAACTCATTTATAAGCTAACTCAGGAGTTCCAGCATTGGGATTAGCTTGACTGAACTCTTTGAAGTTGTGGCCCATTTCCAAAGTACTTTACATTCAAGTTCACATTTAGAAAATTACAAATTTTCACTTTTTATGTGAAGAATCACATTTTAACCTGAATTTGATTTTAATGGATCCTTAAAGAACTTGGTCATTGTCAGTATCATGTTGCATGCATGGGTGTCATGGTGATTCCAGAAGTCATTTGTTTGCCCATTGAAGCTTTTGGTCCAACCTTGGCTAGCATGTGCCTGGTCCCACATGAGCTCAATTCCCCTTTGCTATTTCATCATCTCTTGCTTGATTTTGTCTTCAAATTCTGAATCTTGCAAGGGAAGACTTTTGGCATTTATTGAAACATTTCAACTTGGTGTTTAACCTTGGGTAGTATTGGCCTTTTCTCACATGAGCTCCATCTGGCTTTGCTGTGATCTATCTTATCATCCCTCGCTTGATTTTTGGTTTCAAATTCTGAATCTTGCAAGGGACGACTGCTGGGATTCATTGAAACATTTAAGACACTTGAGCCTGGACTGCCTGTTGATGTGGGAGGCATGAACTTAAAATCAATCGTGGATGGAGTGGCACAGAAAGTAGTAGCCTAGTTTGATGGAATTTTTCTTAACTTCACCTAACATTATTACTTGAGATCAAGGTTAAGATTCTCCAAACAAAACCATAATCAAAAGCCACCGTCAAGATTAGATCAAACTTCTTAAACATCCAAGCGCGCTGAATGAATGCTTTTATTATTCAAGTGTAAAAGTTGCAAGCCAAATTGAATTATTGTCGAAAGAAAAAAAGATGTTCCACTTCGACCGCATAGGTGAAACAAACGCGACCACTGTGCTATGTTGACCCAGCAGCAGCAGCAGCCGCCACACTAGTCTACAGTTCCGGTTCCTGCTCGACACTGGAAAGATAGAGGATGATGGGGCCGCGCAGAATCTCGGATTCTCCACGAGAGCTGACAGGATGGCAACCCACAAAAACATTAAAGCAGCTAATGGAATCTCTAACTGCCACTAAAACTCCAACAAGTGGCATCCAAATCCAAAACATGGAAAACGGCAAGTTTGAGGAGCATTGAATCCGGATGTTTTCTCAGCCCCACCACCACAGGCGTCAGGTTTTCATTGGATATTGATACGTATCTACACAACCGAGCTCGTAGACAATACAGCAGGGTTATACGACAAAAAAGAATCTCCAGATGCCAATTACTTCACACCCTACAAGTCCCTGAATCTCCTGGAATCTAGTGTAAAGCTTAAAAACAGCAGCCTTTCCATCATTCCAGGGCCCCACCCTTTGCTTTTTTAAGTACTCACATGCACCACCATTGCCTTTTACTCACGAGTCACAAGCACCTCGCTTTCACTCATCCACACCAGACATGCATTTACAGGACACCAATCTGAAGGGCAAAGCGGTGAAGAAACATATACTGCACTGGCGGCTGCTGTACTCTGTCTCTAGCATTAGCTGACTCGACACTAGGTATTCATTCATGTTGGGAAACGTGATTAGTGTAGTAGGTACTGTATGTACCTACTACATCAGGGATCTACCTTTTGTGATTTGGATATTGGGTTTGCTTAGAGTCTCCAGGATTTTCCTGTGCACAAGCTAGTAACAAAAATTGGAATCTAGAGTTTGGGCGGCTTAGCTAAACTGCTGGCAAGCTTATTCCGGTAGTCCTGAGTCCTGACCGTATTACCAGATTGCTATTTCCCCGTAGCAAAAGAATTGATGGAACTTGGTTTCCTGAAGCAGAAGAATCTGCTGGGAAAACCCAAGATCCTTATTGTACAATACTAAGTGTGGAACCAATTGCATGAAGTTTGAATGTGAAGCAACAAAGTACATTTGTGAAATGTGGAGATGAGGTGGACAAGCTCCTTTCTTGAACTTGTCACCCATTTGTCTGTTGACATTTATCTATCTCAGTGAAGAAGCCCTGGCAAGACTTTTTATTTCTACCCTGCTTCTATCTCTGCAGTCTGGGCACTGACTACTGTGTGAAACTGAAAATAGTATGGGAAGGTAATTGTGGACAGACTTTCAAATGCCCGTGAAAGCTTGTAGCTCCTGCTGGTAGTGATCCTTAGCTTGCTTGAGCTGCTCTTTTCGTTCATTTTTCCGCCTCTCATTCCAATACCCATTGAATCTGTGACCACCAATGCCACCCAATCATTCAGAAATTATACCAATTTTGCCCTCTCTAACTTCACATCCTGAGCAATCACTTGTGAAGCATTGTGAATTTGTGCCAAAAGGTCCCATGATTTCACAATTACAGCTACTTGTGAAGAAGGAGAGCAAAGATCAAATGTGCTAGGGGACTCTATCCTCAGTCTGCCACTCCCCTGTAGAAGGGACTCTATATACACACAGTTTCATTACCTGTCACTGACAAGGATGGCAAGCTCATTCAATCTGACAGCATCTGCATAGACGCCCCGCTGCATGAACACCAAATGCGCCTCAGAGATCTTATGACTACTTGACTCCCTTTTCCAAACCTTATAATTAGTGACTTTGGCAACACTCAAAGCAGCTTCAAAAGTGAGGTCAAGTGGAGCTGACAACAAGAATATGAGATCATAAGACCATCCAGGTCAGAATCCTGCAGTGTCCAGGTTAGACCTAAGGGATGTTTCAATGACAGTATTGAAAACAATTTCACTGGAAGAGTTCACACCCACACATACACATGCTTAACTATTCAACAATCAAGGGAAGCAGGTGAAGTTCCTAATTTGTACACCTGTCGGCATAGAGGACATTGAGCACTTCTGCGAGCAGCTTTAGCTCCTAGAAAGGGTGCTACAGAAGCAGCTGAGCAAGCACAACTGTTGCAGAACAGATGTCCACATCCCAAAGCTACTGGATCAAAGAGCATATCCTGCAAGAGTACAGACAGCAAGTGGATCATGAGAAGAGGCCCAACTGACTTCCGTCCTTAAAGGCTATATGCTCCAGTGCAGCTGGTCCTCCCAGAGAAACCTCACAATTCAATCTACATCATCATGACTGAAGAAATGAAGATAATGCCTGAGCCTGTAACATTTTCTTCCAACAGGATCCTTCAAACCCAAGCCTGTAACAATGGCAGGAGATCATAGGAAACTCTCTGGACTGTACCCTTGGTGATCTAACATTCCATGATGCTGTGAAGGAAATGAAACTAGGACTAGAATCACTGATATTCTGCAACAGCCTACGACAGGTGCTGCATATACTGCAAGGACAAATTAGAATCAACCAACACAATGCTTCAAGCAACAATCCAGGTTAGCATAACTGAAGGGCAGGGGCACTACTGACCAGGCAGATTGAGCAAGTAAGATTAATGTCCAGCTTCACAGAATCCAGCAGATTACATGAAAGGATAGCTGCTGCACCATCAAAATCACAGGAAAATTCTCCTACAGCCTCTGTCAGCTGTGGAGAGCCATTCATTGATTTAGCAAGGTTGATGTGGAGAGCTGCAAGCTCAATGAGCCATGGTGACTGCATGAGCTCACTCCTCATGGCCAGTAAACGCCCCCTGAAGACCAAACCTTCATTGGAATGATGCACCTGCCAATTATACAAGACCTGTCAGATCCATGTGTAACAACTTCTTCTTCAAACTAGGGCAAAGAGATCGATAATCTCTGAATTGACCAAATGCAGTCAAAGAGCTGCACATGCATACCTTGTCATATTTTTTCAAGATTTTGCGAACTGCAATTGCATTCATGGAAGCATACTTCACCAAGGTCTGGCCCTCCTGGATCATAGCAATGGAGTCCCTTGCCAAACTGTACTTCACACGAAGGACATACTTACGAAGCCCTGAAGCTAAGTGCAGCTGCAGCAACTGTTGAGCACGGGTGTTGAAGCATCCTACCACCTCAGCAAGCTCATCCTTGAGCTCCCCAAAGAATTTCCCACCACATCCTACACATCCACAGTATCAATGAGAAACTTTCTGATGTGTGCACATTTCTATCATTGACATCCTGGGGGAAACAAACTTGGTTACAGGTGACCAAAACCGTCATCGATACATGTTTCTTCCTTTTGCTCTTGTACTCTGCACAATCAAGAAAAGACTTCTACCAGGTTGCGACGAGGCAGAGGTATAGCACACCCCTGCGAAGCAACAACAAATAGACAGGCGAAGGAAGGATTCCTGGTCCTCACCGGGGCAAGACGAGGGACATCCACTTGACACCGTAGAAGAATCCAAGCATGGTCCGTCCTTCTGTGTCATTTTCCATGTCTGATCGTCTGCAGAAGAAGCTGTAAGAGATGTGGTTTGAGAAAGCAACAGTTCGCACGGAGAAGTCGACGACGCCGCCGCAACAGATGCAGACGACGCAACCGATGCAGGCGTACTGCCATGATCTTGGAGGGGGCATTTTTTCAAAAGCTTCTTCAACCGCTTGAACTCGACATACGAACATCCGGAGAGCCGATTACGTGCATGTTTATCGATATACTCGGAGTAAGTTTTGCCGAACTTCATGTTTCTGGACCTGGATCACTTTGTTGTACTACTCTCAGTTGCTGCTTCTTGCATGGCACAGTTTCAAGACGGACGACGTGGTTGCGAACTTACGAAAGCTCTCCTGTAATCGATCCAAGCTTCCTCAAAACTTCTTAGCCGTCAACAAAACCCCAACAGCAAAGGCCTTCTTCAGGATGGAAGATCATCTGCAAAAACAAAAGGATCCGACAAATTCGGATCATCCCGGCACATGATCAAGAAATCAAGCCGAGCAGAAACATCTTCGCAAAGACAAGAGACACACACACACATCCAGAGAGTTCTTCTCTCCCCTTCCCCACTCCCTTCTCTTCCCTGAAGAAAAAAAGTAGAACGCCAGAAGCTGCCGTCGGACACAAAAGTCACGACAACGATATAAAGTAAAGAGACGCCGTGGGGATGATGACGACGATTTCTGCTTTCTTCTCAAAACCACGCCACAAAAAAAAAAAAAAAAAAAAAAAAACTTCAAAACTCTACCTACTTCTATAACATACAAAAAAAAAATGAACAATATCCTATAAAAACAAAACTTAAAACGAC
>Ga0116231_10008217_pt1 | contig 18444 bp, 10 predicted proteins | sample S1TSphgellanicum_2_FD_89695 | JGI IMG/M metagenome (GOLD analysis project Ga0116231, IMG submission 89695) | Host-associated microbial communities from peat moss isolated from Minnesota, USA - S1T2_Fd - Sphagnum magellanicum MG | ecosystem: Host-associated > Plants > Peat moss > Unclassified...
GTGGCCATGACATTTAAAATAAAAATATATATCTTAAGGCAAAAAAAGAATTATGAAAACTCAAATATTTCACAAAAAAAAAAATATAATATTCAAATAATCCTCTAAAAAAAAAAAAAAATCCTTCAAAATATTATAACTCTATAATAAATAATCTCAAGTTTCAACACAAGCCAAAATATCATCTTTCAAAATAAAATCCTCATAATAAAAATAAATAGACCTATTATTATTACCTAGTAGGGGCCAAAATCCCTTAAGCTACTATACTCTAGAATGAATCTAAACACAATATCTTTGCCTTGTGGACATAGATCATAATTTGCATGTGGTGGATGATATCCAGAAATAGATAAGCTGGGTCTCATCTAACCGGACAGAATAGAGATGATTTCCGTGCACGAATCTATTATTAATAGGGCAGCCCAAAAAAATATTCCCAAAGTTTTTTCACATCTTTAAGGTTTACTTGTATTAAAATAAGAAATGGGCACTCAAAAAATTGCCCTAAAAAAAATTGCACTTGAAAACATGAGGCCATGAAAGTGAAATTTTTGTGTGTGTGTGTGTGTGTGTTTTTTTTTCCTACCCTTTTTTCTGTTGAGTGCGGGCAGTTTCAAATTTAGTTTTTTTTTGGGTGTCAGCCTCTGACTTGCCCGTCGTCACCATTGGAACATCATATCGTCATCATATAAAAACTAATGATCAAATTGCTCGATGGCCTCATTTAAAATGGTTAAGTGGGGCGAGAGCGAGACTCATGAACCCACCCATGGTTACAAATAAACCCAATGGGTTAACAAAATTATCATGAACCCAACCATGGTTACAAATGAACCCAATGGGTTAACAAAATTATCATGAACCCACCCATGGTTACAAATAAACCCAATGGATTACAAAATTATCATGAACCCACCCATGGTTACAAATAAACCCAATGGATTACAAAATTATCATGAACCCACCCATGGTTACAAATGACCCCAATGGGTTACAAAATTATCATGAACCCACCCATGGTTCCAAATGAACCCAACGGGTTACAAAATTATCATGAACCCACCCACGGTTACAAAATTATTGACGAACTCGAAAGCAAGCAAGCAAGCAAGCACTCGACATAATAATAAGCTTAAAATCATGAGCCATACGCTTTGAAGACGTAAGCAAGCACCGGGGGTTAATGATGAGATCTCTCGGATCTGATTTTTTTTTGATCAAAAGGAAATGATATGAGCTCCGGCAATGAATGAATGAATGAATTCACATTGATTAGAAGATCTCAAGAACCCTGAACCCCAAGTGGGAATGCTCGATTATAATGCTTGATTGTTGTCTCCCGTGCTATAAGTACACACCTTGAGTACACCCATTTGTTTGTGCACCACCCCCCCCATGGTCTATTCTTCCATGAAGCAAACAAAGTGTGTATTGTATTGTATATTACACATGTTTTGTCCAATGGAAACCCTAAAATTCCACCATGGTGGTAATCTCATCCTTTTCTCATCCATATATTGGTTTGGTATTCTACCCCTCGATGTAGATGTTTTTTTTTTTTTTCCCTTTCTCATCCATATGTTGGGTTGGCATTCTACCTCTTGATGCAAATGTTTTTTTCCTTTCTCATCCATATGTTGGGTTGGCATTCTACCTCTTGATATGGATGTTTTTTTTCCTTTCTCATCCATATGTTGGGTTGGCATTCTACCTCTTGATATGGATGTTTTTTTTTCCTTTTCTCATTCATATGTTGGGTTGGCATTCTACCTCTTGATACGGATGTTTTTTTTCCTTTTCTCATCCATATGTCGGGTTGGCATTCTACCTCTTGATACGGATGTTTTTTTCCTTTCACATCCATATGTTGGGTTGGCATTCTACCTCTTTATACAGAGTTTTAGACATCTTCATTAATTGGGGCTCTTGATTGGAATTTCATTGTCTTTTTTACTTCCTCTTAATTATTTTTTCTATGCACTTCTTTCCTTATATGAAATTAATTCATATTGTTAATTCTATATTTTAGGTATGGGGTGCATCCCAAAGCTCAAAAAAGGAAAAAAAAAACACACACACACTCACACACAAAAAGAGCCAATTCAATAAGAACATGTTGAGAAATACATTGGAAAATTGGGGAAGATGGTGAGAACACATTTTCCACATCCCCCCCAGGAGCTAACGAATTCCATATTGACTTCTTTTGGATAATAATTTATTATTAACTATTTACTAATATAAATATTCTTAATTACTTATTATGTCATATATATATATATATATATGGAAAAAAGTCCTTGGGCACCTTCTTTCTTTCCCTAAAAGGTTTTGATTCAAGAGAAAAATTTCCCCCAAGTTTCTCTCCTCCTTTACTTTAGGACCCAGCTTTTGTGGCCACCTCCTAGGTCATGTTTTCAAATAATAATAATAATAATTATTATTCAATTAAAATTACAATTTTGCAAAAAATAAGTAAATTCATACAACAAATGGGGGTGTTTGATAAATCCTTAAGAAGCATCATCATGAAGCTCTTACAAGATCATTGAAAGCCGAGAGGAGGGATACAACATGAACTGGTGTGGAGTAAATGAGCGAGATCTAATACTCAAACACAAATTTTGCAAAAGTACACACACAAATGCTGCAAAAAGACTCCTCCAAGCTCCTCCCCTTCTTCTTCTTCTTCTTCTTCCTCCTCTCCGCCCTTTTGGTGCTAGGCTTTAAGTACAATCTCCCAATTACCAAACATACATGATCCTATAAGTAAGTGTTTTCATTTCCATCATCCCCATTCACCCATTTGGTTTGTTGGCCTTGCCTAGTAGCAAGGCAAGGATATTGTGTTCAGATTCATTATAGAGTATAGTAACTTAAGGGATTTTTATAGGCCCCTTGGTAATAATAATAATAATAATAAAAGGTCTATTTTTTTTATGAGGATTTTTGAAAGATGATATTTTTGGCTTGTGTTGAAACTTGAGATTAGTTATTATAGACTTATAATATTTGGAAGGAATTTAGTTTCTTTTAGAGGATTTTTTGAAGATTATATTTTTGCATGGTGAAATATTGGAATTTCCATAATTCTTCTTTAGCCTTAAGATATGTTATTTTAATGTAAATGGCAAGGCCATAGTGTGACACACCCTTTGTTTTTGTTTTGTTTTGTTTTGTTTTGTTTTTTGTTTGTTTGGTTTGTTTGTTTGTTTGTTTGTTGGCTTTTGTCTCGAGCTCAACTTACGGAAAAAGAAGTGAGACTTTTGCATGAGTGTAGAATTTTGGTGTAAAATTTTGTCTTGAGCTTGAAACCAATTCATAGGGTGACAGCTGAAAACCTCCACCCATTAATTTCTTTTAAGTGAAAGGTGCTTTTTTTTTTTCAAAAATAATTATAATCCAAAATGACTCTGGAATTATCATAGTGATGATGATCACCAAAATACCCATCCTACATACACCAGTTCCAATGAAACATGGTTGCTAGAGTTTAGCCTTGAAACCCTAAAATTCAAACCCAAACTAGGCCTAAGCCTCTATATGGCATTTTAAAAATCAAATCTATCTTTTGCACTCTCAAAAATACTTAAGCCACACACTAGGCTAAATAATTTTTTTAATTAAATTAATCTTGCATTCCAATGACCTAATAAGCATCATGGGCCATGGGATTGTAATTTTGTAATATGTACCATCAAATACACACACACCTGTGCATTAGGCACAGGGTTCAAACTAGTATATATATACACGGTTTCATCATTTCTCATGATTTTTTTTTGTATGAACCTGCTGCCATAAAAGGCCAGGGTCATTACATGATGATGATGATGATGATGAGCCCCACATTACTCTTTTTCTTCTGTGGATTTCTTATTTTCAAATCAAATAAAATAAGGATTTTTTTTTGTGGAAAATTATAAGTTCAAGGATTTTTTTTTTTTTGTAATTCAAGATAAAGGATTATTTTTTTGTAAAACAAGCCAAAAAAAATAAAAATTGTTGGAAATTAATTTTGTTTGAAGTAGGTCAATTGGTGAGGATCGCCAAATAGATTTAGCATTAAATGGTGACTATTATTTTATGGACTATATTACCTATAGCATTTTTTCAGAAGTCCTGCCCACAATTAACAATCTAGGTCTAGTTGTGGAGATTTCTCTTTCTTTTCTTTTTTTTCTTTTTTTTGAAAAATGGCCCAAAAAAACTCAAACCCATCTTCTTCTTCTTCTTTTGGGTACCTATCCTAAAAAGAAATTTGCCAAGTTGCAAAAAATTCGCCCCTCCCCACAACAAAAAAAAAGAAAAAAAGAAAAAAAAAAGAACCAAAAACACTGGAAACAAGATCAAGGATTTTTTTGTTATACAAAGAAATACTGCAATTCAAGATTAAGGGGAGTTTTTTAAAAATTCAAGATTAGGGGTAGATTTTTCCTATCTATGCAATAAATTGTCAAGGATTTTTTTCTGTAATTAAAGCCACCCATGATTATTATTATTATTATTATTATTAGTACTAGTAGTATTATTATTGGGGTCTGTGAGAGGAACACAAAGGATTTCTAGGATTTAAGACCCCACCCAAAAAAAAGTCCTAAATTTGTGAGAGCGAGAGAGTCACAAGTAAGCAAGCAAGCAAAGGAAGAAACTGGCTAGTATTGCTACAAAGCAGTAAAACCTAAAAATTCATCAAAAACCTCAAATTTGTTTTTTATGTTTAAGTTTTGTACTGACTGCATGTGTCAGAGTTGATGGAGTTGTAGGGAGCCAAAAAGGGTGGCAAAATCCCAAGCCCCAGGGGGAAATAAAAAAGGAATAAAAAGGAAAACAAATAATAATAATAATAATAATAAAAGAATAAAAAAGGAGAATAAATAATAATAATAATAAAAGAATAAAAAAGGGCAAAAAAAGAGAGAGGTGCAAGCAAAGAACACACACACACACAAGAGAACAAGACTGGAGTGTAGAAGATTGAGAGCTTCAGAAGAGAGAAACAGCAAGCAAACAAAGCAAGAGAGAGAGAGAGAGACACAGAGCACCAGACAGAAAGAAGGAAAGAGAGACAATTGAGAGAGAGAGAGCCAGACAGAAAGAAAGAAAGAGAGAGAGAGAATTCACACACACCCACACACACACACAAATTTTTTGAGCTATTTTTTCTTGTTTGCATGGACTTTGAGAGGAGTTGAGTGTAGCTCTGAAGGTGAGTGAAGTGTTGTTCCAGGTAGAAAACACTTGTTTGTTTCTCGCTGCTCCAAGGGTTGTCGCTCTCTCTTTTCTCTCTTGCTGTAGCAGCAGCTCTTGAATTGAGCTGAACTTGGTGCCCAGCTTCAATATCTGCAATAGCAGCAGCAGCAGCAGTTGCCAAGCTTCAGACTCTAAAGAAAACTCTCTCAGCAGAATCAAGCAAGCAAGCAATCAATCAATCAATCAATCAATCAATGCAGCAGCAGCTGGTCTGTAGCAGAAGCAACAGCTTGCGAAGAATTTCCAGAGCTCCGTAATGGCGCAACCAACTCGGCACAAGCTGCACCGCCAGCTGCAGCTCTTTCTCTCTCCACTAAACTCTTCAAGAGATGGTCTTCTTTTTCTTCTTCTTCGACCCATCTTCAGCAGCTTCTTCAGAGGTCTCCTGGGCTTCTTCTTCTTCGTAGTCTTCTTCTGGACTCTCTTTGTAGCTGGAGCAGTTGAGGCTCAGGAGACGAACCCAGTCGACAAACAAGCTCTCTTCGAGCTCATGTACTCCATCAACTACGAGAACGATTGGTTGAGCTACTACCCGGATCCCTGCATGGGTGGTCCGCAAGGGATAGTGTGCGAGCCGGATGCGGTAACAGGAGTCTACTACGTGACACAGTTGGAGTTCGGGTTCATCTCCCCCATAACCAGCATCATCCCTTGCAGCAACAATGCCACAATCCCACCAGCCTCCATCGCCAAGTTCACTCACCTCGACACTGTGGCCTTCTACAATTGCTTCATGGACACCAACAATACCGTCACCATTCCGTCCGAGATTGGTCAGCTTGGCACCACTCTCAGACTCCTTTCCTTCACTGGCAACACCGGCCTCGTGGGTGGGATACCCCCGGAGTTGGGTGCCTTGACTGGACTTAAGAGACTCGTCCTTGTCGAGAACGGGTTGCAAGGGAGCATACCCCAAGAACTGGGGAATCTCACCAGCTTGACGCAGCTGGACGTCAGTCACAATTACCTCACTGGCCAGATTCCCGGGAGCTTGGCAGGCTTGAGGAACTTGGTGAATTTGGATGTGAGGTACAAGTTCTTCACCTTCCTTCTCAACTTCCCATCCCTCTGGATCAGTATTGCCTCCCCCCGATGCAGAAGAGGAGATTGTTGTATCTGCTGAGGTGATTGCTCACTGATCCATGCTCTTGCTTTTAGCTTCCCCAATGCATCAAGATGTTTCTGGTAGCATCCCATCCTGAATGCCATCATCCAGTCTCCACCAAGATGTTTCTGGTAGCATTCCCATCCCAAATGCCATCATCCAGTCCCCATCAAGATCTTTCTGGTAGCATCCCAGTCCCAAATGCAGTCATCAGGTCTCCATCAAGATGTTTCTGGTAGCATCTGAGCCATCCTGAATGTGATCATCAGGCCAGGCCTCAGATGAGAGACCTGTCAGGCCAGTTTTGAGGATTGAATTCTTGGGTGCTGGTGCTGCAGATACAACAGATTGGATGGAGTATTTCCACCAGCTTTTGGAAGTGGGTTTCCAGCACTGCAAAGAATGGCATTGAGCTACAACCAATTGCAAGGGAGCCTCCCAGACACGTTCACAGACCTTCCTGCTCTCAGTTTGCTTGACCTCAGCTTCAACAACTTTTCTGGCACACTGCCACCGTCACTCGGGAGCCTCTCCAACCTCCAGGACCTGTTCCTGAGTGCAAATGGCATTGGCGGAGAAATCCCTTCCAGTTTGGGAGCCTTGCAGAACCTGGTGATCCTGGACTTGTCATGGTCAAACTATTCAGGCACCATACCCAGTAGCTTCAAGAATTTGCAAAACCTCCGATATTTGGGTCTCAGCAATAACCACCTAACTGGAACAATACCTGCATCACTCGCTTCATTGCCATATATCTTCACCTTGAACTTGGAGGCCAATGATCTCTCAGGGCCTCTGCCATTCCCAATCTCATTTGTGCAGAAGATGGGGCAGAACTTGGTGGTCAGAGGCAATCCAGGCCTTTGTTACAACTCACAAATGGTGAACATGGGTGTGGAGCCATGTTCCAACAACAGCAGTTTGACCAATGCCTCAGCTCCAAGCTCAGTGTCACCAAGTGCAAGCTCCCCCCAACATGGGAGAAACCCCTCCATTTTCCTCACCCTTGCTTTTCTAATCTCCTTCTTGTACACTGTGTTATGTAGCCCCTAGCTTCGAGAAATTTTGAGGGAGACAAAAAGAAATCCTGCCAAAGATCAAAGCTAGAAGAAGATTTCTCAAGAGCTGCCTGTCTGCAAGACAAACCACTTACAGAACATGAATCATAGCCCCTTCTGAAGGCTTTTTTTTGGTCCTCCTCACTCAAAGTGTTTAGTTTCCTCCCTGGGAATTGAAATCCAATCTCATCAAAATGTGAAAAAGAGGACGGGCATTTGGAAGACTTGCCTTCGAAGGTTGGCCACAACAAAGTCAATTTAGCTGGATGACTTGCAATGAGCATTGCTGTGCAGCAGGTGCTTTGGAGGTCTAAGTGAAGATGACTTGCCTATGCACATCTGCAGAAACACACAAACACATACACAGAGAGGAGACTATCAAGCTTCCAGCATAAAAGAATTTCAGGTCAAAACTTCAAAGCTCTCATGAAAGATATTTTGTAGTCAGTTGATCTTGTACTGTTAAAGAGGTGATTTGCTTAAAAGCTTCAACCGACTTCCAAATCACCAAGTTACAAATTGTGTGCAGAAAAGGTGTTAGAACTTTACAGGCCAGATTCATGAGGATAGGGTTTAGGATTTTGCACACCAATGAGACTGAGTGTAGTGTAACAGAAGCTGTAAAACCTTCACTATGGGAATGTAGCACAATTTTTTTTTGTCTACAGAGTCTAGGATCAGTACTAGTATCAGAGAACCTGCCAAGAGAATCTCTGGTTGATGTTCTTTTGTGTCTGGCACACTTCTCTCTGATCTTTGTTTTCTTCATTTTTATTATGATTTGGACTTGTTTGAGTGTAGCAAGGGTTGCTGATTCCCATTCTCATGTCCATGTGAGGGTATATAAAACTGGTGTCCTGTCATAATGCAAAAGCATGTACATATGCATCAGTAACACACTTTTAACACCTGACAAAACATGATCTTCAGAGGAGAGCAACTGTTCACTAAGAAACGTTCTATCACAAAAACCAAGCCTCACTAATTGCAATCAAAGAGTAAATCACATCTTTCATCTTCCCAGGAAAGGGTAATCTGCACATTCCTGAAATTCTTTTAAGCGGGTGGTATGCTCACACTGAGGAGACTGATGACATAGCAAAAGGATCAAATTCTTATCCTTGAACCTTCATGGGGATAATTCGGGTGCTAAAAGATCAGCATAGTAGTACAGCTGAACCTCAGGCTTTGCATGATCAGTGCTTCCAATGCATAAACCTACAAGAAGTAGAGATTGCGACCCCAATTCAGAAAGCAGATTCAAATCAGTTCAGGTATGGGTGAACTCAAAAGTAGAATGCTATGCAGTATGGTCACACTATATGGGTAAAGTGATACAGAAGAAGAATCCAAGGTGGGTAGGCTGATGATACAGTTACCAACTGAGCAGAATGGCAACCACACTGGTAGTATCATCCCACATGTGGCTTCACATCTTCCTACAGGAGTTTCAAACACACATTAGCAAAAACCACTCCTTGGACAAGAAGAAACCATGAAGAAATACTACAAAGTGCCCATTACTATAGTGTTCACTTGACACTAGACATTGCAGACCCATTACAAAGCAAGCAACCTTAGTTCACATCAAACACATGCAACTTGAGATAATAGATACACTCAACCATGAATAGCTAGATTTGCATTGTGTCAACTAAACAAACAAGTGACCAAACCAACCTGCCAAAAATCAGACCACATCTATTGTAAAAAGTTACTCTAGGAATGTCATGAGAAAAAATTGATCATAGAAATTTCAGCATGGTCATGGGCAAAACCACAACTTGAGAATGGAAGAATTTGCATTGCCAAAATGTCTAATAATGGTCATATTCATGACCACAAGCAATATGTCCTTGAAGTGCTGCAATAAATAGAATGGTCAAGGACAAGATTAAAAATGTTCTACACATGAAAAATGATTCCAAAAGCCAGTGACAACCATCACTAATAAGAGTCCCCCCTTGACACCCTTAGACCTAACTGTCTGGATGTTGGGAGGGCAAATAGTTTCTAGCAAGTGCTCCATCCACACCTTGAATGACAACATTACCATGTGGCAGTCGCTGCTGGATCTAGATTCACAATCCTCAGGAGAAACATCTAGTGGTTGGTACTCACAATCAACTGCAAGAATGCCCTGAGCCCTAGACCTGAAGCCAGGTGTTGAGCCTGATACAAGCACAAAACATATGCTCATCAAACCAGCAACACCCCACTCTAACTAGGCATACATCAACATGTTGGCATCGAATGGAACCAAGGCAGTCTCATCCACTTGGAAGCAAACAGTGCAGCAAAGATCTTGGAGCAGATCTGCAATCAGGGAGCCTCGCAAGCGGTAGCTCAGGACAACATGCCGGAACCAGCCACAAGAATTGGCAATGGCAATGACCCCTTCACCATCAACCTGTCTGCAATAAGGAACCCGCAAGCTCTGTAGTGCCCGACACTTGCTCAAGTACTCCAAGCCAACATCAGTGACATTTGTGAACGCAAGGCTGAGGTGAGAAAGGTGAAGGCAATTTCTGGCAAGGTCATCAAGCCCCTCATCAGTGACAAAGGGGCAGTGATCCAGCACAAGAGATTCTACTCCTGGAAAGTGAGTCAAGACTCTCATGTCAGTGATCTTTTCGCACTTTGCTATAGCCAGATTCTTCAAGTTTTGCATGCCACTCGCAATGGCACACAAGCTCACATCATCCACACAAGTGTAGCTCAAGTCGAGAAACACCAGATGTTTGCAAGAGGCAATGGAAGAGAACCCAATTGCTGCTGTAGGCCCTGCACATCCTTGAAGATCCAGATGCTCTAACCCTAAATTCCCGGCGATGAGCATCTGAAGCTCCTCATCCCGCACTCCCTTTGTATGCGCTAAAGAGAGTCTCTTCAAATCCAGCGTTAGTAAGCCAATTCCTCCTTGTCCTGTGCTGGTGAAGTGACCGAGACCGAGATCCAAGAGCGTTGTTCTTGAGTGCACGATGCATAGCAAAGCTGCCTCTGTGAGATTCGCAGATTCCACATGAAGCTTTCGAAGATTAGGACAACGGAGAAGAACGCCGATCACGGCTGCATCGTTCAAAGGCACCAATCGGTTGATGCAAGAGAGCTCGATCAGGTTCCTGTTGGCTGCCGCAACGGCAAGCACAACCCCATCCAAGCTCCCTCTTTGATCAGTTTCCAAGGCCAGAGATTGCAGCGATGAGCAACGAGCAAGCCCCTCAAGCTTTGCACTCCGGAACTTCAAGGCGACTTGTTGCAATTTCTTACATCCTTTCGCTACAGATTCCAATGCCATGTCGATGTTAAGTGATCCGAGCTCTAGAACAAGTTTGCGAAGCTCTCTGCATCCGCTTCCAAGCACGGCTAACCCTAAGGGAGTGAACCTAGCTTCTCCTCCTCCTTTCAATTCAAGCTCTTGTAAGCCATGAAGACAAGCAGCGATGGCCTCAATGGCTCCATCTCCTAAGCCTCTGCAGCTCTGCAAGCACAGAGTACGCAAATCACGACATCCTTGAACCAGAGCAAGGATACCTGCATCGCGGAGCAGCGGAATGTTTGTCAAGGTAAGGTGATCCAGCAGCAACCTCGTCTGAGCGAATTCTGCAACTCCGGCGTCCGTAAGCTTCGTCTGCGCTTGATCATCATCACCGATCCTAAGCCATCGTACACGCGCAAAAGCCGATGCAGCGAGCGCGAGGTCACGATCCTCCAACTGGTTACTGCAATGGGAGAAGTCCAAGGACGTCACATGCCAGAAGCGAGTGACCAACAACGGCAACGATTCTCGCGACCGCGGCATCACCTTCTGAACCTCCCAGGTAACGGCATCGTTCCAAGCTCTACACACCATCGCTGCCGCATGTCTATCGATGCTATTGTCCAACTTCTGCACAATCTGCGCAACCAGACCCCCGTCTCGCAATACCACCTCCATACTACTCTCCTCCTCCTCCTCCTCCTCCTCCTGTTCCGTCTCCATCTCCATCTCCATCTCCTCCCGGTTCTCCATGTCCTCCAGAAGAAGACGACGCCGCAGCAGCAGAATTTCTACCGCAGCGTCAATTTCTGCACATTCTGCAAGACGATCTACATCCGCACTAGTGCGCTCCTTCTTCTTCTCCCTTTCCCGCTGCTCCATCTCTGAGCCATCACTGAGCTCCAAACAGCGCACCATTTGCCCACAACCACCTCCAATTCGTGCAACTCCGGCATCCACATCCCTCACCGCCACTTCCATGGGACTAAATTTCTCGGAAATTATTTTTCCTTGCGACCAGATCTGCCTCTCTTCGCGTTCTTTTCTCTGTCTCCGCGACGCTCGCTCTTCCGCAATCCTTCCCGCTGCGATCTCGCGGCAGCGGCAGGCAGGTAAGCGGAGGGACAACGGAGGCGCAACGGCAGCGACGCCAGTGGATAAGCGCTTGGTTCACGGCACGGCAAGCGGAAGAAACGCCGGGCGGGCTAGAAAAACTGCGGCAGTTAACGACAGGTCGCTAACCGACGCTCCGGTGGTCGGTGGGCCAATTTTGTGACGTTGCTCAGGTGGCGATAGTTCATTTGTATACTTAGCCAAATTTGGCGATATTCGAAACATGAAAGTATCAAATCGAAAGCACCCTTTCATATTGGAGGTAATTGTGGCGATTCTGGCCTTCTTTTTTCATTCGGGTTTTTTTTAGCGATTTTGGTTTTTAAAAAGGGACTTTGTGACAGAATTTGTTTTGAAAATTCTTTTCGCAAAATGGTGAAAACTAATTCGCCAGAAAAAAAACAGCGGCCAGTGTGTTTTTTGTTTTTCATTTTTGTGATGTAGCCAAAGTGGCGATCATCCATAGGAATATCATTGAATTTATTTTTTGGTGTTGGATTTTCGCCATTTTGCGAAAAATACTTTGGAGAATGAATATTCTATCAAAATTCTCCTTTGTTGGGGGAAATATAATAGCCAAAAAGTATAAAAAAATTAAAAATCGCCAAAGTTTGCCACAACTGCCTACAGCATGAGAGGGTGCTTAAGATTTTTCTATATTTTGAATATCGCCAAATTTGCCTAAATACTCATATGGTTGATTTTCACTTGAGCACCAGCACAAAATTGAAAAAAAAAAGCCACTGAGGACGGTGTAGAAAAAGTGGCCATCATCTCTAAGATTTAGCCAAATATGGCTATAAACCAGATATGAAGTACAAATCTTTAATGATCCTTCTATAGCCTGGCTACATACTGATACGCCAAGCATACAAAGTCTGGAGAAGATTTTAACAATTTTTTCCTCAATTCTGGCTAATGAAAACCTCCCAAGGCGCTTTAATTTCAATTTTTTTAATTTTTAATTTCTTTTTTGGCGAAATTTCACCAATAAAAAAAAGAGGGCTGTCGGTGGGTGACCTTTCCACTCAATAAAGTCCCTATTCACACTGCTTGCATTTCAAATACATTAGCTCCTTATTGTGTTTACACAAATCATTGTGAATTAGGCATACTTCGAACCCACTCAACCGGTGTGAATAGGGGTTAACTTACTCCAAATATTAGGGTATTTCAACTATTTACCATGTCATGGAATAACTATTCAATTATAAATAATTAGGTCAAAATGATTAGTTAGTCAAATTTAAAATGGAAATTCAATAGTAATATTAATAAAATTGATATTCAATTGTAATATCCGCAAAATTAAATATTGATATATCGATGGATAGTCTAGACCTCAAGTGAGGATATGAACAAAATTTTGGACTTTTTTTGAAATAAAGAGAACCCCAAAATGTTGACATTATTTTTTTGAAAGAATTAAAAATTTAATAAGTGAATTATCAAACCCAATAAGGACAAGGGCCAATGGTGACCCTAATACAATTTAGAGTGAACATTGGGTAACCCTAAATTGATCCAAAAGGGGATTAGTCAAATTTAGTTGGGTTTAGGGTTTATGGTTAACCATTAATGTGACATGATTTTGCAAGGTAATTTTTTGTGTCATGTGCTTATATTTATATTTTTAATTTGGGCTCCATGTTGCTTTGCACTACCAACAATGACAATTCAATTATTTTTTGTGAACATAATAATTTTGTTGTAATTAATTTTGTCTTTTCAAAAGATAAAATTTTGTAAATTTTATTATATGTCATTTTGTTCCATTAAATTTTTTTTTTATATTTTTTATTTGATAGAAAAAATGTTAATAAAAGTTTGATTCATTAGATAAGTTCACAAGAAGATACAAATAGAATCCATATATATATATATATATATATATATATTGAAAGGGTGTTAAAAAAAACAACAAAATACAAACAAACAAAAACATTGAAAGGGTGCAAGACATTTTTTTTTTAAATAATTCTGAATTGAAATTTAATCTATAACAAATTATAATTTGAAATGACTCGAGAATTGTTGCAATAACAATCACCAAAATACCCATCCTACATAGACTAGTTCCAATGAAACACTATCACTAAAAATTTTGCGTGGTTATCAAGTTTTGTGATAATTAGGATGCCATTTTGGATTGTTGAACAACCTTTCATATTGGACATGGTTTGGTTATATTTGGAGGTTTTTAAGGAGTTTTTATGCACTATCAACAATTTTCAAACCTTGTTGATTTCAAATGAAATTTCATGTAATTGTCAATTTAAATCCTTTTATTGCATACCATAGTTGTGCATTCAAATCACTGCCTATCAAATCTTGACTAGACAAATCTTAGATGATGGAACCATGTAACATGGTTTAGATCATTTTGACTGCAAAGATGAATTTGATCAAAGCAAATGTAGCATTGAGTATTAGAGAGAGATCTTCAGCCACCATCACCCACAAATTGGGTTCCAATCTTCAAGGCAAAAATGCCCAAGTCTCTTCTTCCCTCTGGATGATGCAGCCCACAATTAACAAGATTACAGTGTAGCAAATGACATAAGAAGACACAGATCTCAACATACTAAAGTAACAGAAAGACTTGAAAGGAAGGACAAAAGGACCCACTTGAAAAGAAACCAGTAGCAAACAGAAGACTTATAACGAAGGAAAGGACCCACTCACAAAGAAAGTGGGACCAAAAGACTTAAAAACGAAGGAAGGACCCACTCACAAAGAAAGGGGGAACCGATTTATGAATCCAAAGGAGTGGAACTCTACACTTCCTAATTCGATGAAAACATTGAAATATGAATGAGGTTCATACCACAACTAGAGTTTGACATTTGCTCTCAAGGACTAGTGGAAATAAATAATTTCACTATGGCAAAACACAAACCAGTTCTTCTTCTATGATGATTGTTTGTGGAAGATGTTCCACTTGTAGAGATGCTTGCTTGCTTGCTTGCTTTGTGAGAACTTAGTGAATCCAAAGAATGGATTTAGTTTTAGCCATCTATTTTGTGACTTGTCTCTCTTCTCCCCTCCCAAAAGATTTTAGAGCAGAATAAGACAAGAACCCTTCATATCAAAAGAGTTGTGAAAAAGAGTGACGCCACCCCATCTTTAAATTAGCTTGAACTGCTGTGGACTTTCTGAGATTCTTATACATTTTGTCTCTCTTCAAGCTGATTTGCAATGTAGGCAAGAAGAGCAAAACCTGAGGTTAAAAAAGGGTTTTCAGTCAAGGTTCTCGAGAGTGGGACGAGTCCGGGTGCTTCCAGCTGCAGGTGCTCGGCTGTTTCCTATCAAAGAATGCTGAAGTGTTTCCCCCTGATCAGAGTAGTATTGCATTCTTGCAAAATGGCGTTCATGTTCAGTCCTCCACAAAGCAACTACAAAAAGCAATAGAATTGCAATAATAGCTATGGAGCCAAAAATTGTTCCGAGGACAATCTTCAAAGCCTTGGCCTGGTGGTGCTGATGGTGAACAGAACTTGCTGCCTGCTGCGGCTCTAGAAGAGCAAAACTCCCTAACTGAGTAAATGAGCATTGCCCTTCTGTACCTGGATCCACATTGCTCACTGTCGTTGTTGTTGTCAAACCTGTTGTGGAATATGAAGCACAAAGCAATTCAGAGCTTGGCTGAACAGTTGCATTCACAGCAAATATGACTGTAATCGGTTTTGCAGAGGTCATACTCAAAGGCAGTTGTGGAAGTGTGTTATTCAGATCACTGGCATCATAGATCATCATCCCTAGCACTTTGCTACTGAAGCTTTTGCCTGCAGGTGGAGAGTAGACTGCAAATTTGCCAAAGTTCTGGTACACCAACATCACGCGAACAATTGAAGGATTGCCAACCATGAACCCTACTGGGAAATGAAACTCGTTGAAGGCAAATCCTCTACTCCTCAGTTTCCTGGTCCGCAGTCGCACTGCCTTCACAGTGATGTTGGACAGCTGTGCCGGAAGAGTGACAGGGAAGGGAATTCCAGTTTTGTTGTGTGCAAAACCCTTGAAAACAGCTTGCTGGAGTTGCTGATGGACAGAAACAGGGTTCACGGCAACCGGCAGCATCATCTCCATCCTTGTCATCTCCTTTGAAGATGCAAGGAATCCTCGTGGAGTGTTTTGTGTGCTTCTTGTTGTTTTGGCAGTTGCATTCTCCAAAAGAGCCAAACCAAAGAGTGTGAGAAGAAGATGGCATACCCATGAGTTCCTCCTCCTTGCTCTTGACCTAATCATCAGGCTGAACTGCCACAAGTCTCCAGAAACACCCCCTTGGAGGAGGACAGATGATGAAGAAATCATGGCTGATGATGGAGGACATGGTGCTGATGGACAGGAACTTCTGGAGAATGCCATTGCCGAGAAATCTGGTTGCAACAACAACCTCCTCATCATCATGTCTGCATTGTTGATCACATCAAGAATTCCAGTAACTCTTCTTCCTCATCGTGTGATTTGTGCGGCTCCTTGCATTGCATTGTGAAGGAACTTCTTGACCTTTTTTTTCCCCACCTCGCACCTCTGTCGTATTGCCTGCTAAGCTTTTACTGCAAATTTATTGAAAGAGAAATACGCCTTTCTGTCCGGCCTTCTTCTTCTCAACCCCTAAACCCTAAACCTCTCTCGATCCGCAAATTCTTATGATTTTAGAACTCCTGATTTCTGGCGCAGAGGAATCATGCTCTTGAAATCTTTTGAGAACACATCAAACTGCGAGACAGTCAATGTAGCTGAACTTGTCCGCGAAATCCGAAACTCACCCTCCACCCAGTAGAGTTTTTCAAGAGAGCAAGAACAAGAGGGACGGCAAAGAGATGAAGAAACAGTTGGGTACTTGAAAGAAGCAACGGAGGTGAAGAAGAAACAAAGAACAGATGATGAACACGCGCTCCAGCAGAAGCTCAGGACTAAAGGAATGAGAGGCAACAACAGTCAGTGCAGTTCAGAAGAAGAAACTTGAGAGAGAGGGAGAGAGGGAGAGAGAGAGAGAGAGAGAGAGAGAGAGAGAGAGAGAGAGCGCTCACATTCCCAATTGAGAGAACCAAAAAATCCAAAACGAAAAGAGAAGTGAAGAGTCAGACGAGTCGAGAGTTCTCTCCTCAACAACGACAGAGAACCATTACAAGGAACAATGCGACCCAAACTGCAGCGAGTAGACCATGGAGGACCTAGCTCAGAGAAAGCTCAAAAACACTTCTTCTTTCAGCTCTTCGACAGCTCGTAGAGTGAGTGTCTGTGTGGATGTGTGGAGTGGGGTCTGTTTGCAGAAATAGGGTCCGACAGGAACGCACGGCAACTGCTGGACGGGTCTGTCTCTCTGGAATCTCAAATTCCGGAAAGAAACCAACAAGATGATGACAAAACCACGAATTCCAAACTGGAGTCCCTGGCAGCAATCTTCAGACAACAAACAGACACAAGTGGAAAGAAAAGACAGAAAACGGATTCCCGGCAGACAGCCAGACAGCGAGGGAGTTCTCTGTCGCGCGCGCACCATCTGGCGTCGTCGTCTAGCCGGTTGCGCCATCGCTGCGCCGGTCACGAGCTCCCGTCACCGCCGGTGGCCGTTCCAGACGTCCATTGGCTAAGCCGTTGGGGGGCGGTTCTCACCTGGGGTGGACGGCGGTTCTTATATTTTGTTTAGAACCTCCGGCTCCGGGGTTTTAGAAAAAACTAAAAACAAAAGAGCCTTTGGATCCGGGTTCCTTAATTTCAGAGTCTCGCCCACCTTATCCTTACCCGCCGGTTCTATTTCTCAAAAAGTGAGTGACGATCCCTGCTCCTCGGCTGCCCTACACCCTGCGGCCGAGCTGACTGGCTGAAACCGGTGAAATCCAGCCGGTGGGCAGCTGGCGACGAAAGGCACTGTTATCACGGTGGTTACCAACCCAAGGTTTCGCCAAGGTTTTCGCCACTGACGAAAACTCATTTGTGACACAGAGGAAACTGCAATTTACAAAAAGCTTTTTTTTCTTTTTAAAATTCAATTTACAGTTAATGCAGGGCGGGGGAAAATAAAAAGTCAGAAAAATAATTTCATCTGAAAAGGAAGCATAAAAAGCTCATAATACAGCAAAATGGGTCCAGAAATTACAGACAAAATTATTTATTATTTTCTTACAACTTATAAATTGTTGCAGGCCTTCCAAAAGATTGACAGCTTTTGTGGGTAATTACTATTATAATTTACAACTATTATTATTATTATTATTATTATTTTGTTGTTATTATTATTATTATTATTATATTTTTATGATTATTATTATTATTATTATTATTACTACTACTATTAGTGTTGATCAATTACTGACACTTGTCACATGGTAAAAGAATTATTTTTCTGCTTGCACCTTTTAAGACTCCATGCAGGCAGTGATTTTAAATTTTTTCATTTTTTTAACCAAAAACAAAAAAGGGAAAATTCTGGATAATTCCTTTTTTTAGTGTAAATTCAACTGATGTTTCTAATTTTTTGGGAAATACTCGCCAAAAAAAAATTATCACAAAATTGGATTTTTTTAAAAAATTTAAACTCTGCTCCATGGAGGGAGAAAAAAGAAAAAAAAAAGGGGGGGGGGGAAAAAAAAAAAAAAGGGGAGGGGGGGGAAAAAAAAAAAAAAAGGGGGGGGAGAAAAAAAAAA
>Ga0116231_10008218_pt1 | contig 18441 bp, 9 predicted proteins | sample S1TSphgellanicum_2_FD_89695 | JGI IMG/M metagenome (GOLD analysis project Ga0116231, IMG submission 89695) | Host-associated microbial communities from peat moss isolated from Minnesota, USA - S1T2_Fd - Sphagnum magellanicum MG | ecosystem: Host-associated > Plants > Peat moss > Unclassified...
CAAGGAGCCCACCATCAGGCTTGAGTCCGCCACAGTCTGTTCTCAAACCTACAAACCTACTTGATTCTGTTTGTAGGTTTCTCAAAAGACGAGCTACACGAGCCCAACAATTGTGAGTCTTGTTCTCTCAAGTCAATCTTTGAATAAAATGTCCCACAGAATACAATTCGAACATTTTACTGGGTAATTACTCGGTTGAAGGGGTAGGGAAAGGTAAAGGTAGGCGTGGGCGAATCAGGTAAAGGTAATGGTAAGGTAAGGGTAGGAGACAATGTATTACCCGTTAACCTTTTACCTTACCTTGCCGAGGCTTACTTTTGTTAAAGATGACTAGTGTGGCCTGTGTTGTTGGCCCAAGTGTGTACCCATTACAAAATAGGGGAACTTAACATGTGAACATTGTTTTGCAATCTATCTATCAATTTTTTGACCAGCCAAATATGAAAGGAAATCATGCTTGAATCGAATGGTAAGCCTTCAAGTGTTACCATGTCCTCAACTGATTTTTCCTTCCAAAACCTGGCTTTTTGGAGTTTATTTGAATTTTCAGTAGCAGAAATCACTTTAAAATCAATATCTCTCACATTCTAAATCCAAATCTTACCAAATAAATTCCATTAAATCCTGCTCATCAAGATCTTTCCAACAATACCAAAGGTACATTCCAATTCCTTCGAAATTTTCAGCTATGATTTAATTTAATTTTCAGTGAAGAAATTATTCAATATTCGAAAACTTTTGCACCACAAGTCCAAATGTCATGAAACCAAGCCCATGCACCCCTTCTTGTGGAGAGCTTTCCAAAGACATCAAGAACACCATCTAAAGCATCCCAGTTCGGTTGATCTCATAACTACAAAACAAAACAAACTCCCTTCCTTCATAGATAAACTGGTGTGGCCTATGCCATTGGCCCAAGTGTTACCATGTTTTCAACTGATTTTTCCTTTCAAAACCTGATTTTCAGGAATTTACTTGAATTTTCAGCTCAAGTCCAAACACCATGAAACCAAGCCAATGCACCCCTCTTTGTCAAGAGCTTTCCAAAGAGATCAAGAATGCAATTTGAAGCATCCCGGTTCAGTGGATCTCATAAGTACAAAACAATCAAACTACCTTGCTTCTTAGATAGATGGTCTAAAGTGCAGTCCAACAAGAACCTTGTCAAAATATGATTTGTTTGGACCAGTGTTCTACAGTTCTTCTTTTGAATATGGGTTTTGATTCTTTAGAAAAATTGGAGGTTCCTCATGTGCAGGTTTGAGCCCGATTCTTCTTATTTTAAAACCTTGTCATTTGAGTTTTAACACATTTTTTCAAATTCAAGAACCTCTGGGCCCAAAACTGGGTCCAGTTCCATGTAGACAATACAAATTTCTCTGTGTCAGATATTGAATAGATTGAAAAAATTATATCAAATTAAAGTCAGGGTCTATATAGTTGAGGAGTTCAACAATTAATGTTTAACTTTGAAATTGGGCATACTTTTCAACTTTTTTTAAAAGCCAACTTGCTTATTTAAAGAACATGCCTCTATTTTCAGGATTGCTTTTGCACAGTTCAAGTTTTGGGTGTTTTCCCATGTTTGATTCTTGTGCTGGTTCCAAAAGAAGTCGTAAACTCAGGTTTGAGTCACAAAAACCTGACCTGAACCCCTTTTTAAACAGTGGAAACTGGATACTGTCATGACACTAGTCTGGACATCATTCATCTTTTTCTGATGGATAGGCTGGATTGAGTAAAGGCAGACAAGGGGAAAAAACAAGAACAAAACAGAAAAAAAAGAAACCGAAATAATTGAGGAAAAAAAAGTAACTATAAAATACATCCTCTTTGGAAAAATAACAGAGATGAGAGAAATAACAAGGAAAAAACCGAGGTCTATAAATATTTTCATTAACCCTATCCAATAGGGTTTGATAGGTTTGTGAGAATTTTTGGAGAACCAATGGAATTGCTCTAGAAAAATATCATATTTTTTCAATGCTCAATAGAATAGGCGTACATGTAGGCTTGAAGATTTTTTTTCAGACCAATGAGATTATTGAATTTGGTGTTTTTTTTTTAAAAATCTTGAGTAAAGTAACAGATCAAATGTGTAATTGTTATTTATAGATAGGGTTTGAGTAGAATACTTGTGCACGTTATTTTAAAGATGTCATTTGAGATTTCAAATAAGGATAGCTCGACATTTTCAGATGAAGGGGATTTACTGAATTTGATAATTTGAATTTATTTTTAAAATTATCTTCAGTAAAATAACAGTCAAAATGTGTAATTATTATTTATAGACAGTGTTCCAGCAAAAAAAAAATATTTCCTACAGCCCCCATCAATTCAAATTTTAAAATCTCATCTAAGACCTCAAATGAGAACAGGGCGAGGTTTAGGGTTTAGGGTTCAAGGCCTTCTCCTCAAAGAAACAAGCAGTACTTTTGTGCTACTTGCAAGAAGGACTCTTTGCTTATATAAGGCCTTCCCCAAAAGACTACCTAGCAAGGAATAATGGTGGGACAAGGATCAGCCCATGGTTCACTAATCCAAACCAAAAAGTAAGTGAATATAAGGAGCATATGTATGTATAGCTTTTTTTCTGGGGTCTACATAGTAGGATTTAGAATTTTAGGTTGTGTGTGTGTGTTACATAGAAAGTGTAGTTATAATTGTAATCAAAGAATTTATCATTTTCATGTTGAAAGTGTAAAGCAGATGAATACCCCTTACAAATTAAGTCTTGTCTACTATGAAACCATGATGAATCATAGCTCTAGGTTGAATTCAAACTTCACTATAAAAAAATTGTCCTTTCTTTTTCTGCATGTGGAGAGTTGAAATGGCTCAACCAAAGTTGTCCAGTTTTTTGTTTCAAAAAGAACCTTTCATTTCACAAAACATTTGGCGTGGTTCTCAAAATGATCTTTTGGATTCATGTGAGCTCCAGTTTGCAGCATGGTTGAAATTAAGATTGGGATTGATTTCATGTACATTGCATCCAACTAAAATTTAATATCATTTGTAATATTTGTCCAACTAATGCATAGCACCCAATACCACGGCCCGGACTCAGGGGAAGCCACCACCTTCCCCCATATAGTATACTCTACAGCTCTCCGTCAAGGCTACATCCAAATGGCTCTTTTTCCCGGGATTCCCAAGTTGGAGTCACGAAACTGTCCCGGGTTGGAGTCCCCGGACTTTGGACGGTCATAGCTCCTCGTCCTGAACTCGGATTGGGACGAAGTCTAAACCAAAGTTGTAACTCTCGTCGAGAACTTTCCAACGTCGTGTCGCACTCCTTGAGGCGACGTCGGGAAGAGGTTGATTCCCTACTTTTAGTGGTCGGGAGTCAAACTGGCAATTTGACTCCCAACCCTTCTTTTGCCCATAACTTGGGCTGCATATGTCCAAATGGCCCATGCGAGGCCATTTTGGGCATCTACGCTTCAAGACCTTTCTATTGATATAAAGAACGCACCAAGGCAAGGAGATTTGACCCCTCAAATCGTCTTCTAAATTTTCAGGAGTCCCGGAGGACTCCATTTTCCCACTTTTGGGAGTGTGAGTTGCATTCTCACACTTAGCCCCAAAGTGGGGTTGTGACACCCGACCACCAAAAGTCAGGAATCAACCTTTTCCCGACGTCGCCCGAAGGAGTGCGACATGGCGTTGAAAAGCTTTCGACGAGAGCTACAACTTTGGTTCAAACCTAGTCCCAATCCGAGTTCGGGGCGAGGAGCTATGACCGTCCAAAGTCCCGGGACTCCAACTCGGGACAGTTTCGGGACTCCAACCTGAGAATCCCGGGAAAAAGAGCCATTCGGATGTAGCCTCCGCGGTGAGACGTAAAAAATACTATATGGGGGAAGGTGGTGGCTTCCCCCGAGTCCGGGCCGTGGTGAGTCTTGTGTGTGAAAGTGCCCATGGCTGGTCCCAACACCCAAGGGTGTTCCCAAATACTAACTAACCCTCTTGTGGTTGGTTTTGGATGCAGATTCGAGCTTGATAATCTAGTCCCTCTTCCTAATCTAATCCTGGGACTTCTAGCAGGCCCCTCTATCCCCTTTTAGTGCTAGAAATCGGGAGCGAGCCCCAAATCCTCATTTTCCGCAGCTCTACATAGTTGAACCTTCAAGTGGATTCAACAAGGGACTTGGGAGTGCGTCACGACGTGTCCGGTCGTTCAACACGGGCTCCAAACCAATTGTCCGATAATCAAGTTCCTGATCGCGAACAGCTTGAAGTCGGACCCTTCGTCGATTAACCTCGCTTTCGAACATGTTCGACGTGTGATGGGTCCCGTAGCCATTCTCCAATATTAGTGGAGATGCACGATGCTCATGCAGCTAATGCGTCCAATGTGGTAGCCCAATCACCCCCCCATCCCGTGGTGCGAAGCCGACGAGTGCCTTAGTTACGTTCGCGAGAACGCCAAAGACACATCGTTCAGCAGACTGCGGGAGACCATGCACCTCGCGAGGGCAGTGTCAGACGAAAAACCTGACATCCCGAAACTCATTCGGATCGATCTCATGGCGTGCACGATCAATGGTCAAGTTGTCACCATCAACACTTTACGAAACCTGGTCGGCAAGTTGCTCCGCGAGGCAAATCAAATGATGAGCAACCAATTGTTGCTAGGATTCCAGATAGCCTAAATCGGCCAGGTGATAGCGGAGGGCAACGTTGCGAACAAGGCGAACGAAGACAAAGTCAGGTATTCTTTCTTGTCGGATGCTCGTAACGAATTTCATCCTCACGAACAAGATCTCGCCATCCACCTTTTCAGCGATCGGCGTACCCGAAGTCTTTTCGTCAAAGGCATAAACGGCGATCGATCCATCATATGGAATCAAAATGCCTTGGCAATGTGGGCCAAGGTGGCAGATTGTATGCACGCGTTGTTATTTTTACTCATGCATTTCACCGCCGGCAATCCTCCTCGCGGCGAAGAATACAGAAGCTAGCTCCTTCGCAACACGGAGCATTTCGACAAGACATTTTATTGGTCCGCCGGCACCATCATGACCTTCCAGAAATACCACAAGGGCGCCAACACAGGGTAGCCGGTCAAATTGAAACCCCATTTCCTACCTCCGGAACTCAATTCGCTCTTCATCGAATATATGTTGCTAGTGAGGCCAGTGCAGTCGTTCATCGCGGGTTTGCGTGGAAACATCGACGTCGCTCGACAATACATGGACCTATGGGCCATTCAATGAAATGCCGCCATGAACGGCGAAGATGTTTCCCGTTTGGTGGCCACAGCGTTCCTCGAGCACGCAAATCTCGATCTGGGGATCGCGGATTATCGTCATCTGGCCGCTTACTTTGGTGGTGCCATCGAGCAAAGTTATTGCACAGAATTTCCCATCGATGAGACATCAGGGCACTCTTCGACCACGGCTGCACGACAATATGCCAATTGTTCTAACGATCATAGATTCATGGACAGTCAACAAATGTACACGTATAGATTGGCCGCCGAGGCATGGCATCGCTTGTTGCAACCCGACCAGAGCCCAATCCGAAACCCTTTAACCGGTAGTTCGACCATTGAGATTCCTGCAGGCGTCGACCGACCCAATGACCATTATCCATCGCAATCCCAGTGCGCATCTCTCCTCGCATCTCTCGTGTGTTCGACCACACAGACTGCCCCTCAACCGGCCTTGCCGCCACCGCCCGAGGATCAAACGCACAAAGTGCATTCTCTGTGAGCTTTTCATCGACTGGGCCACGGACAGTGGACGTGCAAGGAACAAGGCTTGGCCGTGACGTTGGTCCTCGAAAATAGGCTTGATTTTTTGGTGGTCATGCCCACCGAACACGACAAATCGGCCATGTTCATGATCCCGCCGATGGTCACCGCTCGCACCGTCATCGTGGTGGTGCCTCTGATGATCCTCGGCAACGAACATAAAGCAAACGCGACCCAAGCCGGCTTACGACACGTGACCTATGGCACGGACACAATCATGTTTGACGATCCTCCGTCCATCTTGTTCGTATCGATGGAACGTGCAGCCACTCCCAGGTTCGTGGAACTCGCGCATACAATGAACCATTTGCAAAAGCTTCATTGCATCATCGTGGATGAAGCGCATTTGCTGTTGTCAGATTTCAGACCCGTCATGAAGCGCCTATTGTCGTTGTGGGCCGTGGATGGTAGCTCATCGCGTTGACGGCCTCCCTGTCCCCTTTTCAAGAAACGGACCTCAAGATCGTGATGTTTGCGAGATTCGTCGTTGTCCGGATGTCCACGGTGCTCCCCCTGATCGAATACGTCGTCGATGAAATGGCTGATGTGGACAAGGAAATCGTTCAACAACTCATCGAATGGGATTGCAACGTTTCTTCTAAGACGGATAGGGCCATGGTGTATTGCTGGACACGGTAGTTGGTCGAGCAAATGGTGTCCATGGCCAACAATGTGGCATGCGTGAGGACCGCTCATCTTCATGCCCATCTCGACGAGGACGCTAAGAAGGCGCAGTTGTAGTCGTGGCTCTCGGGCGAAGTGTGCGTCATGGTGGCCACCGGGGTCATTGGTTGTGGGTACAACTATTTGTCCGTCAAGCTCGTCATTCATCGCGGATCTTTTAGATCTTTTGTTGCTCTACACCAAGAGTCAAGCCGACTTGCTCGTGATGGCCGACCAAATATCAACAAAGTGATTTCCAGCACGAAATCTAGAGCCAAAGCTCTGCACCTCGATTCCTCCTTCGCCGAACCCAACGTTTGGATCACGGACACGAAGAATTGTCGACGGCACAATCTTCATTTGGCTGTGGACGGCCAATCCCAACGGTGTAGCCTGATTCCTATCGCACAACCCTACGATAACTGTCTGCGACAATCGTGAGAGGTGACACAGCAACCCCCCCCCGGCCGTTGTCGATGCTCAGTGCGCGTGGCACGGTGCTCACCTCTTTCGTGAACGAGGATCACACCGCCTTAACGAATTTTCGTCGATTTGCTGCTCTCGAAGAACCTAATTGTCTCCTATGTTGTGTTTATGGCGGTGATGGAAACGTGCGTCACCCCAGTCAAAATTGTCCATTGTTGCTAGATGGTCATCGATGCTTCAAATGTCTGGAACTTTGTCCAAGTAAGTTTTATATAGGTAGAAACCCTGCAATTCAAAAATTAAAAAGGAATAACAACCCAATTCATGATCAAGCTTCAACTTCAAGAATAGGTTAGTTGCACAATTCAAATCCAAATCTAGTCTTACCAAAATTTTGAGCAGTGATTTTTGTTGGGTAAAAGTTTTGTCGTTTTTTTTCCCAAAAAAATTGGCAATTTTTTTGGAGTTTTAGTTATCTGTTCTATTATTGTTAATCCAAATATTTTTTCTAAAATTTGGAATAATTTCCCAATTTTTTCATACCCAAAAAATTGAAAAGAAAACCTCTGCTTTTGAATGATCTTGGTTATACTTAACCAGTTACTTTCAAACAATTATAAGAGCACAAAATTATATAAATTATTTTGGTTCCAGTTACAGTTCCACACATAAAATGGAATGGTTCGTGGTCCAGTTCTTCAAAAAAAAAAAATTCAGATTCTTGTTTTGGTTCTGCAAATCAGACCTGGTTCCAGTTCAGCTGTAGGTAACCCAGACTGGAACCAGGGTTTTAACTCAATTGTCAGTTAACATCAAGTTAGCCCTCGGTTCTGGTATTTTCAAAAATGCGATTCTAAGTTTAGTTCTTCCAAAAAAAAAAAAAAAAAAAATTAGTTCCAGTTCTAGAACTAATTCCAAAAATCAGACCTCGTTCTAATTTGTTTTTTATTAATCAAAACCGGTGGTTCTAACCCTCTAAACTGAGTACCTACTCAACACGGGTAATTAGTGATGGGTTGTTATTTGAGTTAGCTTACAACCACGAGTTACAGTATTTGGATTTTATAGGATGAAATAAGTGGATGCCCCTTATGACTCCATTGTGGATGAAACTCAACTGGAGTTAATATCTAGTTACACCTTGGTGACTAATTTTGTAAAAAAGAAACCATCCTATATACAGGTAGAAAGATAGGAAAATATGTTCCTACTTGATAAATAGATAACTGGCATGATAAAATCATGTTGCCCAGAACACCTATTACATTTGATATATCCAAACACAAGAAATATTGCCCTTAAGCAAAGCTTCAACAAAAGAATTTGTGTTTCAATTGCAATCTTGGATTTCATTCAATTTGGAAGTCCAAATTAAATTTTCATACTCAACTTGGAGAAGTCAATAGTATCTTTAAAGATAGCTTTAAATGTTTCAATAATCAAAATTAGGTTGGCACAAGTTTAACACATTAGATCACAATTAAAGCAAGCTCAAATGACCCTCTTTAAACCTTTGAAGCTTCAAAACCTAGAAACAATTTTTTTAAATCAACAAATTCTTGTTGCTACATATCCACACTTGTAGATTTTGCCTTTTTTTTATTATATTTTATATATTTTTAAATGATTTAGAATTAAATTTTATCTTCCTCTAGGAAAACTTTATTTTGGGAATCCCCTAACCTTGAGGCTTTAGCCTCCACTAAAATCCCTAACTTCTAAGCAAACAACTAAAGCAATGAAAGTTTTTGTGTTCCAATGGCAATCACGAAATATTGACCTAAAGCTAAACTTTGACAAAGAACTTGTGTTTCAATTGCAATCTTAGACCATTTGATTTAACAGTCCAAGCTAAATTTTCATATTCAACTTAGACAAGTCAATAATATTTCTAAAGATAGCTTGAATTTTTTCAATAGCCAAAATTAAGTTGGCACAAGTTTAACACGTCGGATCTCAATTCATTAAAAGAAATTTGAAATCAACATTAGATCTCAATTCTCCGCCAGAATTTAACCACATGGTCATTTTAAAATCCAATGGCCATAAAACAAGTGATATTCCATTTGTTCAAAAAAGATACATAATAATTATGATAATTAAATATTATAATTATAGTCATTAAACATTATTATTATTATTATTGAATATTATAATTACAAAAATTAATTATTAAAATAATTAATTAAGTATAATCTATGCTAGACTAAACTATAATAGGCAACCTATTCTAAGTTAGGGTAGGGTAGAATAGGTTACCTAACAGAGGTTAAATAAATAGGTAGGATCCTATTTATTTTGTTGGGAACAAGCCTTTTGATTGGTTCATCCCAAATGGCACATGGACTACATTTATAGTGCATACCATTAATTTAATCCATTCTTTCACCTACTTATATATTTTATAAATTTGAAATTATAAACAAAGGATTTGGGATAAATTATAATGAAAGGGAAACACTACAACACTATCACATCCTTTGTCCCATACAAAAACATTATCATATATGCATGCAATAAAAGATTTACTATTTTCACCAATTATTTACTACCTATCTTACTTACAACCTACTACATACAAATTAACCTACCATATTAGAATTAATTAATATAAAAACAATATGACATATCCACACAATAAAATACTTACTATTTATCTTACTTACAACATATTACCTAAGCTACATACCTATTATTTATTACTTAACCTACATTTAATAAATTAATTATCTAACATAATTAATTAATTAATCAATTAATACAAAAACACTACGACATATCCACAAAATAAAATACCTCTCACTTAACTTATAACCTACCTACCTACTACCTACTAATAATTATCCTCCTTATTACATATTACCTAGGTTACATACCTACTATCTACTACCTAGTCTTCCTAATAAATTGATTACTTAGCTTACATTTAATTAATTAATTTTTTAACATAGCTAATTAATTAATCAATAATACAAAAACATTATGACATATTCACAAAATAAAATACCTATTGCTTAGTGTACCTACCTACCTACTAATACTTATCCTACTTATTACATATTACCCAACATATTTAATTAATTGATTAAGTACCTAACCTAATTAATTAATTAATCAATTTGAAAACATGATCACATATTCACATAATAAACTAATTAACCTACCTACTACCTAGTTTACCAATTAATTAATGACCTAGCTTACCAACTACCTACCTAATTTATTTAACTTAACTAGGTCTAACCTTCATAGCCTAACCTATTAGTTACACATAATAAACTAGCCAACTACTACCTATAGATAATTTAAGCTAATTAACCAAGTATGCAAGCTAGGCTAGGCTACAAATGTACATAATCCTACTTAGTTTAACATAACATATTAAGTTTACCTAACTTAGTTTACCAACTAGGTTATAATAACCTTTTTTAGCAAATTATTAACTATTAAATATTATATCATGGAAGATTCATGGATAATTACAAAGATTAACACATCCAAAGGATTTCAATTGAAATAGCAAAGTTTGTGATGTGTGGTCTATGTTTCTTTGTTCATGTGGTAGAATATATTATTGCAATTGCAAAAACATTTATGTTATCATCCTTCGATGGATGCAATCAAAATTTGATGATATTATTCACTTTTCATTTACATTTTCAATGAAAATCATATTAGTCATAATTTGTAATAACATCTATGACTAAAATTTGTTTCAACCTTTCTTGTAGTTGCATATGTGACTATAACAAGTTACAACCACATGGACACGTAGGACTAACACACTGCTAGTCGTAAAATAAGTTGGTTTGGACATTAATTGCATAATAGTTATAAAAAAATGCTCAGAATGGATAACATTTCTTTTAGTGATTAAAGGAAGTTCAAATGAATGTCTTTCAAACTTTGGGCCTTCAAATTTTAAAAATGGTTATTTTTAAAGTGACAAATAATTCTTATTCCTAAATACCCACACTTGTAGATTTTGCCTATTTTTGAAATATATATTATAAAATTACAATATTGAAAAATGATTTAAATTTTATTTTTATCTTCCTTTGGAACAACCTTATTTTTGAAATCCCCCAACCTTGGGGCTTTAACCTCCACAAATATCTTTAGCTTTTGAACAAACAACTAAAGGAATGAAAGTTTTTGTGTTCCAAAACTTAGCTTGAAGTATTGCCCTCAAGCTAAGCTTTGACAAAAGAATTGGTGTTTCAATTGCAATCTTAGATTTCACTCAACTTGGACAAGTCAATAGTATCTCTAAAAATGACTTCAAATTTTTCAATAGCCAAAATTAAGTTGGCACAAGTTTAACACATTCAATCTCAATTAAAGGGACCTCAATGAACTTCTTTCAAACTTTGAGGCTCGAAAGTCTTAAAATAGTTCTTTTTAAATCAATAGATTCTTGTTTCTAAATATCTGCACTTGTAGATTTTTCCTATTTTAAAATATATATTACAATATTAATAAATGATTTAGAATTAAATTTATATTCCTCTAGAACAATTATGAGCTTAATCTTTTTATATTATTATAAATTTTATCAAGAAGGGACTTTGTAATTTATATTTTTTAACTTTTTAACTGACTTTGGAACAAAACTTATGTTCATTAACAATTCTTTTGCATAAAAAATAGTTTAACTATAATTGTAACATAAGAACTATAGAGACTAAAATGTGGATATGGTTGCAAGTTACAAATGAAAGAAATTGAATGCAAGCTAGGATATTGAAATGTAATTGTTTGGAATTTTCATCCTTTCATGTTTTTCTTTGTTTGATCAAATTTATTTTTGAAAGCTTTTGCAATGAAATTCATCAACATAAATCCAACTTGTTTGCTTCACTTGATTGTTGTTTATTATATTGAACTACATGATTGAAAAAAAATTGACTTTGTAACGACATCCACAACCCAATTTCATCACCTTCATTCTAGAATCTTTTTAAAGAAATTAAATCCAGGCTTCTCACATCATAGTCTTCTAACACATAAAGGAGAAAGAAGTTTTTTTTAAAAAATTCAATACAAAATATAATACAATTACAAAATATACTATATTATATTTTCATCATTACAAAAACACGATTTTTTGTTAACATTATCTCAATTAAAATGGTTATGAAATCAGAAATTAAAGAAAGTTAAAATTTTGATTAAAATTAAAACTAGCTCTCTTTTTTTTTTGACTAAAAATGCCAATTATCTAGTCAAAACGAACACTATGTTGAACAAATAGTGGATGTGACACTTACATAAAATTGTCTAACTGGACTAATGCTATTAATTTGAATAAAACTAGTCATCTAAAAATGATTAATTTTGATTGTAATGTTAGTTTTTATGATGTTTTCATTGATTACCTTATATTCCTCAGAATGAGGAAATGATGCATCCAAATTTGGAAGCAATCTCAGGTAAATTTCCATATCTGATGAGCAAGATTCTCCCGATAATAAGGTTTAGTGTTCAACCTTTAGTCGTTCTTGTTAAAGATCTGGAGATCTTGCTGATCGTCACAAAATTTGTGTCCCAATCCATGATGATTTGGAACTTGTTGTACAACTTTTGAACGTAAAGGTGATTATGTTTCATGATAAATAGGAAATAGGGGTACTTACATTTTTTGCTTGGTGTTCACCAAGTGATTCTTAGTGGCACAACATCTCTAAAACAATTGTGTAATGGTTGCCAAGCAATTTCTTAAGCAAGCAAAACAATAATGCAATCTCAAGCAAAGTTTAAAATCTTGAGGAGCAATTGGGGATGTAAGGAAATGTACCACAATGTAACAATTGTGTGTTAGGCTTGAACAAAAAAAAATTGATGATTTTGAATTGCCTCCCATTTCTTTGGACACCATGTAAGAATGTAATCCAAATGTTTGGAATTTTCAAGAATTGCAAATATGAGCTCTTTGGTGTTAAACTTGTGATATTGCATAATCCTTTTTTATCTCGTTCTTGTGAATATCCAAAAAGGGCCAATATACAATGCTTGGGGGTGCTCTTTTGAATCTATGGCATCAACTATTACACTCAACACTGAGCATGTCGAAATGAGAAGCATGCGAAGTACTCTTCACCTATTGTCGCAGCAATGAAATGGCACTCCACATGATTTATGTGGTTTCGTACCATCTTTTGTGGTCTAAGAGGTTTCTCCATAGTGTTTCCATCTGGCTATTGCTTGTGGCTAACAAATTGGGTTATATTAGTTTTACTAACCCTAGTACCCTAGGTTGGTTTGGCAGCTAGGTGCCCAATGATTAATTGTTTTCGTCAATTAAGTTCAGCTGTATTAATAAAAATATATTATAATTTTATATTATGTTAAATAATGAGATTATTTTGCTTCAGAGCATATTTTTGCAATGACATGCATGTATTTTTCAGAATTTTTGGTAATTCCTTAAAATAATTAATCAGTGCATAACCAGCCTAGGAGCCACTAGGTACTATGGTGTTTTAGAGGAATGTGTTCTTGAGGACTGCATTATTTCACTGCTCTAGCCTCCATTCTTGAAGAAAAGTTTTCTGTTTTATAAGAGTCATCCGCAAAGTAACCCTCTCTTCGCCCTGTCTTTGGGCCTCCTATCACCCCCTATCCCCTCTTTCAGTGGTATCTGCAAAGTATAGACATTTTACTAAATCTCAGTATGAAATGCTGTAACTCAGTATGAAATGCTGAAACTTGGCATTTAATGCACAAGGTTCGAAACTAATTATAGTAGTTGTACATTTAGGAGCAGTGAAAATCTCTGTAGCAGCAGCGGAGGCGCTCAGGAGAAAGGAAAGACATGATAAAACTCAGTTTCCTACCAAATTTGATGGATTTATGAGTTTCACCCCGCCCCCTTGAATGCTAATGTACTTTTTTGCAGATTTTTTTTTAATCTCACCCTGTATGTGACCAAACTCAGGGTTCTGGTGCTGTGTTTTTCTTACTTTACAGATAACTGTATTATATTTCCTCATGGAATTTAGCATTAAGCTTGGAGGATTCAGAAATAGAGTCGTGGATGCATATATTGTAGTTTCACCATCCCACTACATTCATAAACCTCCTCCTAAACTTCTTCAAACTTCCAATTCCAAACCTCAAAAACCTACATAAGACATCTATAAGAGCCTCAGGAAAAAACGATGAAATAAAATCAGAGTGGTGCTTCCAGCATTTTAAATGCAGATATTATTTCCATGCAGAAGCTATTCATGTGAAACGAGCCACATTAGCTTCATAATTCAATGTCTTGTGGGAAATGTTCGATGCAGCATTTAGTGAGTTTGTTCGGGATCTCTTCATACACAGATGACAGACCACTTCAAACAGATCTAGATCTACAACTGAATCAGGCTAACTGTTGATGCCCACAAATTTTCCTCCAGTGTAATCAATGCATCTGAGACCATGGATTGTCAACATTCATTGGAATTTGCAGAAGACTCGAACCATCCAGACAACTCTAGCTATGCAGCTCCAACAAAGGATGATACCTTGATTTGGAACAATTATTTGGAAGAAACACATTCTAGGGCAAGTTTGATCTAGGTATTTGACAAGTGCACGATCTACCACCTGTCAGCAAAAGGAGAAGACAAAGAACTTTAGGTTGTCACTAGGTTGCATGGCACTACATACTATTGTGCAAACATGCAACATTACATTCTCATGTTGAAATCCAACGGTATTAGCAGCAGAATGTTTGAACAAACAGTGGTAAGAGCACAATCACTCTCCTTCAATGGTAGTGTACTGAGTCATGAAGTTTTAATCCTTTGTCATCAACTGATGTGAGTGGAGAAATGGTAAAGGACAACCCTTCTTCAACACATCTAACAGATTCAAGACAAGTATCTCTGAAACAACAACACTTTGGAGATTTCATGAGAATGAGTGCACTCATAACTGTATGAAAGCCACTCACAAGCTGCCATGACTACCCACTGACTTCATTACCTGTCAATAGTGGGTTCAGATAAGCAAATGATAATCCGCCTGAAATTTAGGGCAAGGGGCAAGCTGTTATATGAAATGTGCAGCCTGACTTTTTGTCACATTTCCAACACCAACATGAAGCAAAAATGATGTTGGATCTCCAATACATTGAACAAAGAAACAAAAAATGAAATTAGTACCCAAGCACCCTCCTTAATGCTTCTGTTTAGGAAACAATTAGCAACCTTTGTTGGATGTGATAAACCCTGGTAGGGGCCCAAATAGGAGAGTGGGTGAACCTGCTCTAATAAGGATTCACTCTCCAGACTGGCATTGTATGGACTTCAATAGGTGCAACAAACAGACCACAGACCACCCCACCCCCTCTCACTTGTTTTGATCATCTTGAAATCATTCCAAGTTTCCAGGAACATGCTACTTTCATTCTTACCAGGGCCATGCTAGGAAATCACCATATTAGAAAATGTGTGAATTTGGCATGACTTATCCTGTACTTCTCATGACAAAGAGCAACAAAAGAAAAAAACAAACAAACAAAGGGAACATAGGTGATATAGATTACAAGAAACTTGATAAAGTAATGGTTGTATATGTCTGCTCTTGACATGTAATTGCTATTTCAGACTTTTGGATTATGTGACCAAGTGCTCGCCAGTGCACCATCCATTGGAACTCGTAATGACTCGGTTCTAGAAAAACCACAACTTTGGAACCTTGGTAACCTATCCTGTAAAACCTCCAACTAACCCCTCACACTACACACTACCTATGTAAGTGGGTAAGTATCATAGGTAAGTAGGTGGGGAATGTAAGTAGGTAATATGTAGGTAAGCAAGTAAGCCCCTTGGAGGCTGCTAACTAGGTAGGTACATGCAGATGGTAGTAGCTGACAACTGTGGTGAACTATTGGACAAGAATACAATGCAAAAGTGTTTGTTGTTCACACAGCATGCACTTTGGCTGCAAATTTTGGCATTTGCTTTGACAACATGAGGTCCAAATTTGTATCAATCCAATAACAACCCTTTAACTCCTAGCAACAACTCTAATAACCATAACTCTTCAAATTAAGTGGGTCATGAGACAATGCCCTCAGAAGGCCCTTTGTGCCAACCAGGATCAGTATAAAAATGCGTCAAAGTATCATTCTGGAATGCCTTTCCTTCACACCCACAACTTTTGTGGTATTTAAGGCCCAAGAACCAGGGCCTCCCCAAATGCATGAGGTTACTTTTGAGGACTTGAGCTTGCAGCAGGTGATTGCATGAATGATTACCTCTTCCAATCTTCAATAGGTCTCATATATGTCACCTTGTCAGTTTTCATGCATATATCACATACATCCAGTGGTCCAAGTGCTCCAATAATATGCATATAGTGTCCAATGCAGCAGGCATGAGATTTGTACCCTGCAAAAACAGATAGCATGGCTTAAGTGAAAGTTACAAGTTTGGCATTGACGAAAACTTGAAAAAAGAATATCTAACACAGTGCCAACCACCATAACATCCTCATTGACCTACTTAATTTTCAGCACTGCTGATTTCATTTTATCTTTCAAATATGAGAGGCAAATACCTTGATAATCATGTTGAATGAGGTAGTTCCACTGCTCCTTGAGCTTTTGTTGCTGCTCCTCAAGCTTTGGATCTTGATCTTTGAACCACTTGTCATGTTCAGCAACAAGTGACATCAACTTCTGAAGTTCACTTGTTAGGTTGTCTTGATTAATATGCTTGTAGGTTAGCATTTTGTACCCCTAAGTCAGGGGTTCATCTGATGAAGTTTTCTGTTTTGCATTGTTCAAACACAGCTCCCATACACTGCTGTCTGCCTTGCGACAGGGGAGGGCAGGGAAGAGCAAACCACTCCTGTGCTCCATCAATCAACCTGCACATAACAATCACATCATCTTTTAAGAAATTTCAGATATCAACTACTAATTTCTGCCTCAACAGGGCCTTAACAGAGGATGTCGCCTTTGCACATAAGGTCCCTAAAAAATGAGAAACCTTACATGTCAGGTTTCTCTTCTCCTCTCAAATGAATAAAAGCTGTCCCTACATAAAATAATATTTTGAAGGAAGCTTACACATATGGTTCCTCGCTGCTCACTCGGAACCCACATTCCTAAAATAGCCCCGTTCTCGGTCCTTACTCTACACGCCTCACTTGGAACCCACATTCCTGGAACAGCTCCCGTTCTTGGTCGGTTCCCTACATTTGCTGAACTTATTCAATGTGCCTAAAATCAAAATCCAGCTAATTGCAAGAATTCCCTATAATCTGACAAATTCGAAATGCTCCATTGGATAGTAGATGCTAAAAGAGTGTAAAGATGAATTTGCAAGCATACTGAAACATGGAAGGAGATATGCTGCAAACCTTGAATAGGTCCATTCGATGATAGGTTTGTTTGCTGCTGCGTGATGGATTGTGCCCGTCAATGGTCTATGGCAGCATTTCTCCGTCAACTATGAAACAACAACAAGAACAATCTCATGTGGACGCCAAGATCTCTTGTTGGCGGTGGTCACAAAGCAGTAGCAGCAGAACAGAAGAGAAACAAGACACGACACAAAAGTTGCATGTGCACACCAACAACGACAACAGCAAACGTTTAGGCTTGTGGTGATCACAAATCAGAAGAGGAGAGACAACAACCACGAGAAGAAAACAGTCCCATGTGCACAAACGACGACGACGACGACGACTTCAAAATTCGAATTCACAAATGCACTAGACCGAGAGAACTACAAAACAGTCACTGTGCACACCAACAACACCAACAAATTTTCGAACGTCACGAATGCGCTGCAAGAGAGACGACAACGACGGCTACGACCACGACGATCGAACCTTTGCGCTGCAACAGTGGGAACAACAACAACAACAGAACGAGAAGCGTAGAGAACGCGGGTTGCGGATGTGCAAGGTGGCATGAGAACGTAAACGAACTCAGAGAACAGGAAGGGGAACTTGTGGCTCGCTGTCCCGTCCCGAGTCCGGACCTTTGTGGCGTCGAGGAACCCGAAGAGGACCTCTGTGCCCACCACCAAACCCTTGGTCCAAGAATTTTGTGGGGTTGGGAATCGAAATTCCGCGCGTGTTGATGCGTTTCACATGCAATCGCAGCTGTAATTTGCATGCCCGTCGTGAATCACACTTGAAATTCGCGTTCTCCTGAACCGCGGGATGTGCTGGGATGTCTTGTAACCATCATCATCATGGCCTCCTCCTCCTCCTCCTCCTCCTCCTCCTCCTGTCGTCGTCGTCGTCGTCGTCGTTGACTCCAAATCATGTTCTCCACCACGCACCTCCTTCTGCTTCTTGGCGCCAAGATTATGGCCCCGGCCTCCTGAAACTCCTTCTATGCTCGCCTCGCAACACGGCTGCGAACTCCATTCAGCAGGTACCATACTTATCATCAAGCTGCGTGTTGCAGTTTTCTAGGGTTTCTGCGGAAACGGGTTTGCGACTTTTTTTTTCCCCCCCTCAATTTCGTTTTAGTTCCTGGCGGGATTTTTTTTTTTTTTTCCGGCTGTTTTTTGGATGGAGTTTTTTCTTTTTTTTTTCGTGGAAAAATTGTTATCTCGTCTTTTTTTTGCTTGTGGGCGAGG
>Ga0116231_10008220_pt1 | contig 18438 bp, 21 predicted proteins | sample S1TSphgellanicum_2_FD_89695 | JGI IMG/M metagenome (GOLD analysis project Ga0116231, IMG submission 89695) | Host-associated microbial communities from peat moss isolated from Minnesota, USA - S1T2_Fd - Sphagnum magellanicum MG | ecosystem: Host-associated > Plants > Peat moss > Unclassified...
TGTTTTTTTTTTTTTTTTTTTTTTTTTTTTTTTTTTTTTTTTTTTTTTTTTTTTTTTTTTTTTTTTTTTTTTTTTTATTCTTTTTGTTTTTTTTTGTTATTTTTATATTTTTTCATTTTCTTTACTTAAAAAATAAATCTATCTTGTTTCTTTTTTCTTATTTTGTATGGTTTTTTTTCCCTTTTTACTTTAATTGGGTTTTAAAATAAATTTTTGGGGGTTTTAAAAAATCTCTAGTTTTCGTTTCTAGTTTTGTTGTTTCTCTCGTCTTTTTAAGTTTTTTTTTCCTTTTTTTTCTTGTAATTTTTGAAAATCTTATTTATCTTTTTTGTTTCTTACCGGTGTTTTTTTTTTCCCTTTTTCTGGTTTTTATTTTAAATGTTTTTTCTGTTTTGTGTGTGTGTGTGTGTGGGAAAAGGTAAACCCCTCCTTTGTGTGTTGGGATTTTATTGTGTTTCTTATTTTCTATGAAGCATTATTTGATTAATTTTTTGATAGGATGTAAACTCACAAGAAGTTTAAACAATGTGTTGAAGGTGGTTTTGATGTAAGCAATGAATTAGCATCATCTATGATGGAAGATGTAGCAAATGAAGCTACTAGTTCACATGAATTTGTTAATGCAAATGAACAAATGCAATTAGCTGTTGTCATACCAAAAGGAACACTAACAAACAAATGTTCAAACAATAGAAAAGCAAGAGTAAAAGTAGTAAGCATTTGTAGTCTTCAATCTTCCCACATGTCAACACTAATTTTTTACTTATTAATTCATTGGCATGGTCACTCTCTCACATTGAGAGAGTGGGTAAGGTTTTTTTGGCCAATTTTGTTTTTCACAATACACTAATGGCCAAATGTTGAATCTTATTAGTAGTCACTTGTTGGTATGTAATACCTTAAGTGCGTATGTAAAAACCTTATTAGTATTCATTGTTGTGTATGCAATACCTTCATTGCCATTGTAATAACCTTAAGATCAGTCACTAGTGTGCATGCAATACCTTCATTTCCTCTGTAATATCTTTCATCATCAAGTGCAATATCCTTGTCTTTTATAATTTATCTAAACATCTTGATTTTTCCCCTTGTTTTTATTTGTTTTGTTGGTTTAGGGGCAAATGTGTCACATGGGGTTACCAAGGATGGCATTACTTGGGAGAAAGATGGGTATAGAGTTTGCAAGGTTAAACTTAACAAAATATTTGTTTGTAAGGGTGAAAGCATGCTAAAGTATATTTAAAAAATAGTCTTCATGGGTTTAAAAACACAAATTTGTGATAAGTAGATTAGAAAATAGGTGATGTCATATGAAAGTATCCTTTTAAACTACATGAGGGCATCAAATGTGATATGTCAAAGTTTTTGAAAGTTTCAAAAGTTGTATCAACCATTTTTAAAACATACTTTCAATCTACTTTCCAAAATTGGCTAATTTGTCATGTTGTGAGAAAGAGAATTGAAAGTAGTTCAAAAAAATTAATTTGGAATTTCATTCATATGTTGCATTTTGAAAGGGTTCAGGGCATGATTTAATGAATTAAACACATGCAATGCATTTTACTATCATATCAAAAAACATGTTTTGGATGCCAAATCATAGTTTATGGAAAATTTACTTTTGAAGGGCTTCACATTGTCATAATCAAAAAAAATTATTCCAAAAAATGTGTATCAAAGTGCATAATGGCTCAAACATTAGTCACACATCATTTGAATTGTTGGATTTGGAATATGTGCAATATCAACAAAAGTATTAAACTTTCAATAAATTAATTAATTAATGAAAGTAATAACATACATTATGAATGATCATATATGGTTTATTTAATTTGATAAGCACATCCTAAAATTTATGGCATGACTAAAATGCCTAAAATGCAAAAGATTCCAAATTACATTTATTTGTTGGTAGGGACAACCAATTGGTATACTTTACCATGCTTTCATTCATAAGACATTTACACCAAGAGCATGGTCTTTCCATAGAACTGGGGAAGTTCAAGCACCTATCTACTTGATGAAAGGGACTGCATCATCAAGACCATCCATTGATGAATGCACATGAAGTTTTCAGCAATCCTCTTTCTAGGCTTTGGCACAACAAACGAAACTTGGCAATTATTCAAACAAAGATCCGTGCCACATGTGAATGTGATCACTGGTGAAATGATGCACTACAAATAAAACCAACACCAAAACCCACATTGGTAAGAGTTGTTTCTTCCAAGTTGTTCATTTTATTAAACATTCCAGCATGGGGTGTGGGGTCCATCCCCCCATGTAATGACCAAATTAGAGAGGGATGAGGATCTTGCTAATTTAATTCAAAATAATAAGGTCTCTTGTGCAAAGGGCTTTATAGATGTTTGGGATATTCGGAATTGGACAAGATTTTCTTCCAAAAAGGAGCATGAAAAGGAGGTCATTTTACTTGTGAATTACCATGAATTATAGATGATTCATGGTTGACAAATTCCATCATATTCAATTTTCACTTCAAATTTGCATTGTGCTTCAAACATGTGTTTTCCAAATTATATTCATTAGTTTGTGCGTATATCCATTTAGGATTCAAGGTACCACCAAAAAGGCATTCATAGCCAATTTGGTGAAGATAATTTTGGCAAACCAACAATCATACACTAGCAATATGTTTTTGATTTGGACAAAATGTGGTGGCACACTATTGGAATGCAAATGGATTATCATCAAAATTTGTTAATGAAAGTTCTAATGGGAGTTCTAGTAGTGAAAGTTAGGGTGAGAACAATTAGCTTGACATTCTTTTTGGATTTATACACATTTTGTACCATGTGTGTGGCATCCATGAATTTTCCATGCCTCATTTTTGTAAATTAATTTAACCTCCATGGATACAGCCAATTGGCATTGGAAATGAATGTATGCAAATATATATACTTGTAAAAAACTTTGAATTTGATTTGTATAGAAACAAGGTTACTTAGATCTATATGTAATTCATGTGCATCTTGCATTGATAAAAAAATTGATTAGATGTATTGTTAGTACACAAGGGTATTACAATTGTAGTCCAAACATTTGTGGAAGTTCCAATAAAGCCTAATAAAAGCATGCTTTTGTGCAATATCCTCATTGTAAAAACATTGTAAAAATAATCCCTTATTTCATAGTTAAACTTGAAATAATTTATATATGCATGATAAGGGTATTGCATTTACACTTGCACTATGCAATACCCTTGGGACAAGACAAAACATATTCCATCAACCCTATCCCCAAACCTAATACACCCATGAAGGTATTGCATAGGCTTTGATTATTTTTTAATCCATGCAATACCCTAACCCCTAAACCTAACCCTAATACACCCATGATGGTATTGCATAACCCTGATAGGAATAAGGTAGACCAAATGAAGGTATTGTAATTGAATTGGATTTCTTTATCTTAGTAATTACATGAGGCCATAATTAAATATTGGTTAATACCCATATTAGGGTATTGCATTGTTGAATTAAATAAGATGAAATAATTTCAATTGGCCTAAGGGTATTGCAAAATACCAAAATGATCTAAAGGAATTGCATTACTTTGATAAGGGTAATGCATATGTGAATATGGTTGGATATGAAATTTGTATTATGTCCTTGGGGTATTACATCACCTTGATGAAGTAATGAACATGTGAATTGGGTTTGACATGATATTGTCAATGTGTCCATAAGGCATTTCACTAATGAAATAGATGAGATAAAATAGTTATAATTAGGCCTAAAGGTATTGCAAAAATTAGGTTATTTTCAATATGTTCATAGGGTATTACATTGTTCAACTAAATGAAATAAAGTATAACCTAGGCATGAGGGTATTGCATAAGACCAAAATAATCTAATAATTGCATTTAAAAATCAAATAAGGGAAAATATGTTATCTTGGGCATGAATATTGCATAACAACAAATGATGCAATGCATTTGCATTACCTTGATCAGGGTAATGCATGTGTGAATTGGGTTGGACATTATATTACATAGGCATGCATGCTTATATTAGGCAGTCGCACGAATTACCTAAATTAACTTGATTTAGGCACATCAGGAATGGTTAGTTTAGGCGAGGGCCAAATGAAGGCTTTATTTAACAAAAAATGATTGGTTAACATTTATCAATGTTGGAACTGCTCTATAAATAAGAATTGTTTTGCCTGCATGACTCCTTCTAATCCAAAGTTCGATAAATGCTTGCGGAACAAATCCTTCTCCCAACGCAGGATCGAAAAATCGGACTCTATAGTACTGGTTCCAGGAAAAAGCGTTGCAATGACACCATAATATTCCATCAGATTCGGGAATCGAACACCAAGTAAAGACCAACCATCCTTGAAACTTGAACTGTTGGAAAGCAAATCGATGTCGTCCTTCAACACTGGCTCACATCTGTGAGCATGGATCAGGGCTTTGTGCTGGTCCGCGATGAGATCGATATGAGTTGATGAGTAACAATGCTCGAATCGAAAAGCATGTTGCCGAATCTTTCGGATGAAGTCGGCTATGGATAGCTCGACGAGCTCATGCGATAGCACTGGGGGAATAGAACCGGGATCGGCCATCGCATTATTGTTTCGATCTTAATAGGCAAAAATTTCATGAATCCAATTACAAGCGATGAAGTAAACGAGGGCGATGTCGTGCTGAAGGTCATTCTGGTCGCTTTCATCAGCTTTGTTAAATAAGGTGTCAGCCCAGGAAGCCAAACCAACGAGAAATTCTCATACACTGGACAGAACAACTGCATAACGACCATTGATGACGTGAGTCGATGGGTCGATATTCGCAATCAATTCTGCAGTGAGCGGCCCAATCACTCTAACATCATCAATGAAGGATGCGATGAAATTATCCAGGGCATTTTGCTGTTGAAGCACAAGACTAGTTAATCCCTGGAGAGAACAGAAAGTGACAGCTGCTCAAGTGGTGAAATGATGCCCAAAAAGAAATGCAACCCACCAAAGGTGAGGTGGAGCGGAATTTTGACTCAATATGAGCAAGCAACTGCGGCCGATGGATTTTAAACCAACTAATGACCTTTTTTGTCGAAAGCCAGCGATTGACAACACGAAGGCACGTAGTTTGCATTTCTATGATCAACATCTGTTGCCGTGTTAAATGAGTTATAAATCCAATCATGACTGAGAAGAATCGTTCTTCAATGACATTGTTCATTATGTCCTCCATAACAAGATCTAGTTGATGTGCCCCACACCAAATCCAAATCAAAGAACAATCGCTATGCATCGCGGCGTCGAGGCGAGTGACAACACCAGCAACCCGCCCAGTCATATTGCGGGCCCCATTAGACATCAAGCCAAGAAGATGAATTGTCCAATCAAGACAAGGCACTGTCAAGAACTTGCTCACCATTGTGAACATGATATCCCCTGTATGGCGATCAAACATTGCAAGTGCGCATCCATGTAGGTTAATAATGGAATGATAGTTGGGAATGAAAACCTGGAAACGTAAATCGAGGAATGAAGTGCTCTGATGGGTCATAGAGTCGAGTGCTAATGAAAAGGCCCAAGAACGACGCAAGAGGTCAGCAATTTGTTGCAGATTGACAACGCAGACAACCCGAACGAAGTTATTGATTTCGTCACAAAAACATGCATGTAAACTAGGGTTGCCCAGAACATCGTACGTGCAGCCAATGAGTTTAGAAGCCATACAAAATGATGTTCCGCAAGACATGTAACGCACAACCAAGCGAAACAAATTGGTTTTCGTCTTGGGAATCGTCACTGAATAAGAATAAATTGCAGCGTCATCCTCCCATTCAACACGCTTAAACAACGATAATGCTCGCTCTTTCACCTTTGCTGCTGCTTGACGACGTCAAAGAAGTAGAACATTAATCTCAGCTGCACTGCCGAATGCAGGCCCCTCATCCGCGTCATGGTCTGCATCACTATTGTCTTGGTTTTCGGGATTGAACATAATGTCGCCCACAATAATATCCATAATGTCCTTCTTGATATTGTAGACAATTTGTCGCTCAACGCCCAAAACGAAGATAGGAAATGCGCTTTGATGGAATTTTTGAATGCAACCGGAACGTCATCGAAGAATGAAGCGCGTTCAAAAGAGGATTCAAGAGCCTGGTATAGAGCCCATTGACTAGAATGCTGGTTGCAAAGATGGTTTTCAATATTATCGTAACGGAAGGGATGGCTCCATCCTTGAACAGTAGTCGCAGCCTTGCGCTTCGACCCAACCTTCTCCTCTTGACCAAATGCAATGTAGAAGCAACATTGAAGGCTGGTCACTTTTGACAACTGGGGATCACGATGCACAACCTTAAGACCATAACGGACATCATTGTCCTTAACATATCTCGACGAATGTTTCCCGGACATTGCAGAGAGTGATACAAGTGCGAGATCAATTTTCCAAGGCACACATGCGCCCCCTCTTGCACCACCGCACAACTCGTTAATTTAGGCGCGACGGTGGGTGGACATTTAGGTAGTTAATTTAAACGTGACGACGGGCGGACATTTAGATAATTTAGGCGGTGCGGCCTCCGATCGCCTATTTTACACATGCCTATACATAGGGTATTGCATGGATGAAATAGATGAAATAAAATAATTACAACTAGGCCTAAGGGTATTACAAAACAATAAAATGATTTAATGCATTTGCATTACCCTAATGAAGGTAATGCATATGGACGTTAGGTTACATTGGATATGTTATTTCCAATATGTCCTTGGGGTATTGCACTATTGAAGTAGATGAGATGAAAATAGTTTAATAGGACTGAAGGTATTATTTTATAATAAATTTGTTGTGTTCATGCATTAATCTAATGAAGGTATTGAAAAAAGAAATAAATTACAATATGACATTTTCTTTTTACCTCGGTGGTATTGCATTTCAATAAAATCATCCAATGGATGTGCATTATTCTTATGAGGGCAATCTAATGATTAATTTATTTATATATGATTTTTTGTTGCAAGTTGTGTTAAGGGTATGGCAAAAGTTTGAATTATAATAATTGTGAGGAAGTTCAATGAAGGTATTGCAAGAATAGTTACATCAGTGGATTGCTGTGGCTTGAGTAAAAATATCAAGTTCATTTGCAATACCTTCATATGGGTGTTACCAACTAATTTAATTGTTAAGTTTTATAGGGCTATAGAAAAGAAATCCAATTTAGTTGCAATACCCTTAGTTGGGTCATCACAACATTGTTTTCAGCAATCGTAGAATTGTGGGGTCTGGTAGGGAGGTAGGTAGGAAGGACAATGAAGCAACCTACCGAGTATATTGCAATACCCTCATAAACTTGTGTCATGGTTGCCTTGGTGGAAATTTAGTGCATATGTACATAGGTAGGTAGGTTGATGGGTATGTATGCATATGGGTGGAGAGGTGGGCAGGTAGGTAGGTGGGGGAGGGAGCAAGCTAGGGTGCAAAGGTAGGTAGTCTAAATGCAGGTAGGTAGGGGAGACCGGGGCGGGCGGGGGGGGTGAGGTAAAAAAAAATTCCAAAAAAAAAAAACCAACCTGAGCTGAGGAAAGGGGGCAAAAAAGGTCAACTTGAGTTCACCACCTGGGTCAGCCCAGGGACAGGGAGGGACGAAAAAGGTACAACCCATCAGTGCACCATCCATCCATATTGGTGCACTGGTGGGTGCTGGTTCACTCTGGCCCTGCCGCTGGACAGTGTAGCAAATGAAGGCTCGTCAAATTTTCGCATGGGTAGCGAGAGAGGGAGACAGAGAACATAGTTTGGGTGCATGGCTATTGGTGGAGGGCCAGCAGCTGCCATGGCTATTGAATGCCATGTTCACAATAGCCATGGCAGCTGCTGGCTCTCCACCAATAGCCATGACACCCTTCCACAACACCCATGCTACCTTTCCTTTTATATTTAAAAAAGAATTCCCACCCCCAGGACCCATCCATGGTGGTGCAAGCCATTGCTGTTTCATCCGACTTCATTTGACCTCCCATGTGATGAAAATTTTGAAAAATCAATTAAAAACTCACATGGGTGTTGTGAAAGTTATAACCTGGCTATTGGGGGAGGAACGGCAGTAGCTATGGCTATTGTGGCCAGCGCATTTTATAGTGATAACCCAAACCTCATCACTCCTGAAGAACAGGAGACAATAAGAATATCCTTGCCTATGGCCAACACACCCCTAACCCTAACTCCAAAGCAACAACCAAGGACTTGTTGAACAAAGAAACCAGAAATTTGGTGAGAATCCTCAATCGCTGTAGAAGGACTTTTATTGCTGCTGATGCACTAAATTCTGATCCTAATCGTGAAGCACAAGACAAGGAGCACGAATGAGTACTGAAGCACTTACATCTAAACCCTAACCCAAAAAGTGTAAAGAAAAGGATTTTGAAAGCAAGGAATGAAATTCTGAAGGTGAACGAAAGATATGAACATGGAAGGCGCTGCACCTAAACAGCATTGCCAAAGAAGGAAAGGGTCCATTTCCCTAGGGTTTGAATTCTAGAGATATCATATGGTATGTTTAGGGTCTTCACTGGGATCCGAATTCCTTGAACAGCTCCCTTCAAGGTCCTTACTTGGTGGAAAGAACCCATAAAAGTTTTCTTTAACTAATTTCCTCAAAGAACAGCAAAGAACCCAGGCTTAGGGCTGGTTCTTTCACCAGTTCTTTGATCTTTTTGAGAACTGCAGTTTCAAGTCACACCCAGTTCTTTCATTTTTGGAGAGCCACCAGTCAAGGGCCCATATACCCGACCCTTACCCCTTGGAACTTTATTTGAAAAACAGAGAACCAGACTGAACTGGTTTTGACATGCCACGGACAAATGTTAAGCTCAAGGTTGAAATTCTAGTCATGGAAAGGAAAGCACAAGTGTTGTCCCAGAACAACAATCCCAGAATGTCTTAGCCATGTTTTCCCAAAGATTGGGCTTAATGTCCCCCACACATGAAGCTAAAGGTCAATTTCCCTACCAGAGTGAACCAGCACCCACCAGCACACCAAGCAAGGTGGATGGTAATTGGATAGAAAACACTTTTTCATTATATTCCGATCCCATAATAACATTGTCTGGTTCTTTTTAGTGTCTTTGGAAGTTGTATTACAGCAGGCCTTTCAAAAAGAAAAATGGTGCCACTCCCATCCACAGGAGCAAGCATTTCACTCTTCAAAACACTCACCCCTCATGTTTTTCCCCATGATACCCAGTGGTTATCCTGGAATTCTCTTTTAAAAACCAGACCAAGTTTTTCTGCTAAGTAAATCCCTCAGCAGCAGGCTTCATCAGAATCAGGTCTGCCTTGACTGTGCCTCACTCGGGCCCTTATTCCAGTAAAGCCCACTGCCTCAGGATTTGCCCTGCACATAACTAACCATAGTGGTTAGCTGTGCACCACCCATACACATTACCTACTTCACCTACCTACATAGTAATCACTTAAATTTCTTCTGTAATTACCTATGTTCCTATATGCACCCACATTGATAGTTACTTAGGTAGTATCACTACTAGAAATTTTGTCTTTTGCAACTTGTCTTATGCAACTAAAAAAATGTCGCATGCAACTGCACATGTTGCATGCAACTCCAAAATAGTTGCATGTGAGACTTTTTAGTTGCATAAGACAAGTTGCAAAAGATAAAATTTCTAGTAGTGTATGAGGGGGGAGTAGGAGGGTTTACAGGATAGGTTACCAGGTGGAGCCTCATGACTTGAGGGGTTTCGGTGGGTGCCCAGTCACATACTCCCTAATGCTAGTAGCCCCACTTTCCAGTTTCCAATTGGGAATCATATCTGCAAGTTATCCAGCTACTTTACCATCCTCCAATACAGTGACTCAATAGGAGGCAGAATGTACCCTAGGGGCAAATTCCATCAAAGGACTTTAGTTTGCTTCAAGTGCTGACAGACTGGAAGAGTTTGCATTTCTCAACCAAGACATGACTAGGCCAGAACCAAGGTCCTGAATCCTCTAGGAGAGTTACTCAAAAGCATGGATAGAGAGTGTACCATATTCAATGAAGCTACGGACACTACTGTCCAACAGCAGCATGTGTGCTCAGTTGCAATTCAAATGCACCTAACACAACAACATATCAGAGTGTGTCAGACACTGGACTGAATGGTTGAGAAATTGATCGTCAAAGTACTTGGCAATATCATACTTGTTGAACTTGCAATTATGGCACACTAAGTTCAAAATTTGCATGGATAATGCAATTCAAAATGGAGACATTTGAAGATGGCCTGCCACACTCAACAGCTTCACTTACCTGTGTCAACTACAATTATGCATCCAATATGATAACAAGACTTTAGTTGACACAGGTGGGAACACTGTTATCCGGAAACAATTCTTTTCTCTGCACCTTCTAATGAGCCCCTGCTGCAATGCAATCTGATGTACCTTCTTGTCCAACTTGCCTAAAACAAGTAGGGCTTGCTCTCAACTTTTGGACATTCTAGCAGAAACAAAAGATCTTGACATCTCCTACTCAAGCTCACTGCTGTCACATTCGCCCTTATCCTCCTACAACTTTGTACTTTAGAACACAAACTAAATTGTGGAGTAAATACTGAGGGTACAGAAGGTAAAATATAAAACTACAATCCCAGAACATGGAGGAGTATGGCATTCTGGGCATGCATGCGGTTCTCAGCCTGTTGAAATACTATAGAATTGGGCGCCTCAATCACAGCATCTGTCACTTCAACACCTCGCTCTGCAGGCAGACAATGCATGAAATATGCTTGTGGTCCAGCAGCCTCCATCATAGCCTCATCCACCTGCCAGACCAGCCCACTGCAAATAAGAGAGCAAGAGATGCAAAGGAAAATGAATGCAGAACTATGAAACAGAACATGGGACACATGTTCTTCCATCATGCAAACACATGGCTGAGGCTGGGAATTCCTCTCAAAACATACAACGTGGCGTGTTGCAGCAAAAACTCAAGAAGTGGCCCCTATCTGTGCATGAAGCAAATATACACAAAACCTAATACTCTTGGGCTGTCATCAAACTTGGGACAAGACATCTTTTTAAAAGTTGTAAACTGTATAGTCCAGACCTGAAATCCCTTGAAACGCTGTGCACGGATTGCAGCCTCTTCTTTTTGGCCCATGCTGGCCCACACATCTGCATAGACAACATTTGCACCCCTTACTGCTTCAAGGGGGTTGTTGCTTATTTCAATTCTGCTTACACCAGCATTTCTTGCTCGCTCCACTGTTGCTGTATCAGGTTCAAACCCACGAGGACATGCACACACAAAATGGATGGGCAACACAGATGCCAGCCTCAACCATGAATGCACCACATTGTTGCCATCCCCCATGTATACCACCTGCACATTCCATTTGCATACTTCACTTGTGCTGAACCAAGAATGCATCACAATCTATCAATCTGGGACCAGGTTGTCACAAGAAATCAAGTAACTCTGATTTCAACACAATTATTTCCAGCACCAACAAGAATAGAGAAATCCAGTTCTTGAGAAAAACGGGTTGAGAGTTAGGCCATAAAACAAGAGAAGAGAAGTGACAACTGAAGGCCTACCTTTATACCTTCAATGTGACCCATATGCTCAATAATGGTGAGGGCATCTGCCATGATCTGACAGGGATGGTTGTAATCTGTCAAGCCATTGATTACTGGGACCTTTGCATAATGTGCCAGATCCAACAAGTCCTGCGGGCACCAAGAAAACTCCTTGAGAAATCAGCCTGCAGAACTCCTTATATACCAGTCCTGGACTTGAAAGAAGGCGGAGGAGGAGGCGCTGTTCACCATGTTGTTATGAGGGAAGCAGGAGCCATAGAATCTTTGTTTGACACTGGATACAAACAAAAAAACCTGGGTGAAAATGACACAAAAGGTGCAGGTTAGAAAAGGAGGCCTCACCCCCAAGGGCAGACCTTATGGGCAAAGAGACGCGCCATGATGACATCATTGTAGCCAGAGAGCACCCGTGCAATATCCCTGGTTTCTTCCCGCTTGCCTAGTTGGATATCGTCAGGACCAAGGTAGATGGCATGCCCTCCCAGCTTGTAAAACCCTGTCTCAAACGATACCCGAGTGCGCATGGACGGCTTTGTGAAGATCATGGCCATCGACATCCCTTGCAATGGCTGGTAGTTTACGTTCCCACTCTTGAGCACCGCTTTCACCTCCGCCGCACGCCCCAGCATTTGCAACACCGCCTTCTTGTCGAAATCATCAATATGCAGAAAATGCTTGGGACCTCCTTTACCTGCCAGCTACAACCAAAACCCCCAGAGTGTGTGAAACCCCCACACAATCCCCCCAATTCTACCACCAAACCTCCTCGGTTTGCATACAACAAAAACAAAACACCAAAAACACCCTTACATCATCATCCCTCCTCTTCCTCCTCCTTCCCGACACAGATTCAGCGTCCTAAGGGAAAATAAGCGAAGTAAAAAAAGAACCACATGAGCTCAAGTTGGAAGACGGAAAAAAAGAGAGAGGACAAAGCTACCGACTACATAAGAAGAAGGAACGGAAGGGCTGGTTGTCGACTGTTTGCAGACGACGGAAGAAAGCGGGTAACGCGACATTCTTGGCTGTGGTTGTTGCGGTAATAAGCTCGGAACTTGTAACCGCCACCCCCAAACAGCTGAAGAAGATATCTCCTCCATTCCTCCGCTCTTCTTCTGCTGCTGCTGAGATCCAAGCCATGCAATAGAAGCCACAGCCTGCACCACTGCCATCGCACTCCACACCCCTCTTTCTCTCTCGCTCTCTCACACACACACACACACACTCTCTCTCTCTCTCTCTCTCTCTCTCTCTGTGCCTCTGTGTGCTATTATTCGGCCCCGGCTCCTCGCTATCTGTGTTTTGCCGGCGTCCTTCGCCGCTGCCTCGTCACTGTCGCCGATTACCTTTGGGTTTGCGTTCGACGCCCCCACCAAATCACCTGCCACCGCACCTCTGCTGTTGTCTTTATTCACAAGGCGATTGTGCTTGTTGGGCAACTTGGAAGGCCACATAGCTAATGACGTGTAACCCATGACGTGTACACAGCAAAGTGGTTTCTTTGTTGATGAAATCCTGCAAAACTTTACTAATAAACACACCGCAGATTTGGAAAATGTACAAAGGAATTTTTTAAAAGGAAAAGAGAAAAGTTACAGGATGTCAAGTTAGCTCAAACTCGTCAAAATTCTCCATCTCAAGAATTGACCGTCTGTATTAGGTCGACCATATTTCTCCATGTCAAAAATCAACCGCCTCCAATAGGTCGGCCATGGTGATGGGAGGTGTGTCATGAAGAGGTGAAAGTTTGGGACTGTGAAATGATGTAGCCTTCATTTGGTCGCCCCATTTTGTACTAGGGAAAGGGCAAGTTTTGGCTGAATCTAGCTCCTAGTGAGTCTCTAGCCGAGCCCCAGAAGCCAAGGCTACAAACGATCTTGGAGCCAAAATCAGCACAATCCTGCCCACTCTCTTATGTTAAAGGTCGGAGGCATCTCGAAAGAAAAGAAATAAAAAAAATTAATGTCACATATTTGCTATCAAGCTAACTCAGCCATGCAACAAATCCGACCTAATTAAAGAACCTAAAAATTGGTTGAATTGACCTCACCTACCTTCTCAACCATGGGTTTTACATGGCATAAAGTGGAGTAAAAATAGATGCAACTTTACATAGGAGGGCATTATGTTTTTTCTTTAAAACCCCATTTTGAAAACTAAATGCTTGCTTGTGGGGTCAAAAAACAAATGTACACTCCAAAAGTTATAAGAGGCTTTGTGAAAGAATGTTCACATTGGGCCCATGTGAGCCAACGCCCATGAATGCACCATCCAAATGATGTCATAAAAAGTTTGGGATGAACCCATTTCACATGTGTTCCATCCTATTTGCCCTAATTCACCTCCTAGCTACCCATCATCTTTGCTCTCCCACATATTTACCAATTTAATGTACCTACTTAACACCTGTGCATAACCTTTTACATAGCTTCTTACCTCTTTCACTTTCCCAATTTTTTTTCTCAACCTCATTTCCATCAATAGTTTTGTTATTGCCTCATCCGTGAGTTTTATGGAGTTGTTCCATCATTATGGGTGGAGTTGCAATGTCATCATTATCATTGTCATCACCTCCAAGCTTTTTAGAAAGATTTTTTTATGTTCACTACCTCCCTTTTAATTAGTGGTTGTGCCAAGCCTCGACATTATTTTAGTGACAAGTTGTAAACGTGTCATTCGCTTTGAGGTGGCCCGACATGGGTTTCCACACACGGGTAGCAAGGGTCTTGGAACAAATCAACATAGAAACATGTCATGTTTCGATGGCAACTCAACATTTGTTTTGGTCAATCAAAAATTGCGCATCACAAAACGTGAGCCTCAAAACAAGAACCTCAAAACTTACCACCCATCGAAACATGTCAAGTTTTGACGAGTGGCCCAACACACATTTTGATTCCCAGGCAGCTCGACCCCCAAAACATATCCCACCGAAACATGTAACGTTTTGGGAACTATGTTTCAACCCCATCCGCCCATCTCCCATGTTCCCCCATGCAATCCCCATCCATGCCCCATGACCCATCCATGATGCTTTAGACCTTTTTCAACTTTCCCACATTTTGTCTAACTTTCATCGAACTACTCTATAAAGACAGTTAATGAAAGTAATGGAATAGGTTTTAAGATTTAGGTAGGAATTAATTACAATTGGGATGCGTTGCATGTCAATTGTCACAATGAATGAACAAACGCACCTAGGTTTTTATTCAGTTAGGGTTTATTTTCATTATAGATTTTTTTGGTTTTCTTACAATTGTGAGTTTTCTTTCTTCCTCCAACTCAAGCATAAGGTGGTCCAAGTCTTCCATTCTTCTTTCAGTCTTCCATTGTTCTTAACATAGAAGCCAAATTAGTCCTAATAGAAGAGAGGAAACATGAAGAGCAAAACAACATACATGATAATAAAAAATGTGAAAATAGACAAAATTGTTTTTGTGGAGACATACATTCGTGAGGAGTGGTTGCGATAAGGAATGCCACAATCATTGCCGAAAGGACATGAAGGAAATTATTTGTGTTTATTGTCACTGCAATAAGAATTCAAAGATGAGGATTAATGAACACCGAAAGAAGGGGTGTGACAAAGTTGTAGATTTCGAAAGGAATCCTTTCAAACCAAAGTTGTACCTGCCATTAAGAAATGCAATGAAGGGTGTGTATCTTGCAAAGGGTGGAAACATTTTGGAATATAAAGCGAAAATAAATGCATTATCAAAGCCAAGGAGCAATCACCCTTCAACTACATTAGCTTTATAGCCAATATAGAAATTTGAACACGAGCGTAAGAAGGAAAAAACCCTACCTTTGGACATTGGCGATGAAGTTCAAGAGGATTTCGTTTTTGTCCATAAAAAATGCCTCATGAAATATGGAGGCCAAGTAATCAAACAAGTTTCGAACTAAAGAGGATTCTCAAGCACACCACTTTGCTGGAACTTATCATTTGAAAAAATTTGCAACATAGTGGTACAGGACCACACCTTTTTTATTTGAATCTACAACATGGTAATGTTTCCTTAAGTTTTGACAAAATTTAATTAACAATTGAAAAGTGTTCACAAAGTATTAGTCTAATTTCTAGTGTTCAATTAAAAAGCAGCTTATATTAGTTCATGTAGAACATGTTTTGATATACATCTTTTCATCCTCGATATCCTAGAAGTTTCAAACCTCTCCAACAAAAAATCATGTTTCAATTATGTTTCAACATTATATCAGTTCCATCTTTTAATCATGTTTCAACAGTATCATTCCATGTTTCAACATTTTATCAATTCTAAAAAAACATGTTGTGATACTAGTAGGTAAGTTTATGTTTCAGTGGCAAATTACAAATTCCTCAACAACTACCATGTTTCGAAACATATATACATAAACTTCATCCCTTGTTCATGGACATGACAATGTTTCGACTTTCATAGTTGGTAAACCTAAAGAAAAATCTAGAGATTTCTAATAGCCATGTTTCAATAGGTTTTAATTGGCATGTTTCTGTGGTATAATATGTCTTGTCTTTGAATTCGTTTACCTTCCAGGGTCTTCAAATTCATATCACAATCTAAAGAATGAAAAGTCTAAACCAATGAACATTTCAGATAGAGCCTCACCATTAAGAAATTTGGGTACCAATCCGAAGGAGTTACATACCCCAAAATCAACTCCCAGAAAACCAGAAGGAGATGGTGGGGACATGAAGAAGAAATTAGAGCTTGACAAGGTGCTCTGTGAGAACAAGGCTTGGTGAGAGGTTGATATAATGTTTCGAAAATTTTCGAAATGGAAACCAATGTTTGTTGCGAAAATTGTAGAAACATTGGGCAATTGGCATCTACAATAATGTAATTTTTTGATTGGGACTGAAAAGCACAAAATAAAAAAGAATTTGCAAAGAGTTTGGGTACTTTTGTTTGCGATCCAAACTTCAACATTGTTTCCTACTATGCATTCAAAAAATTCACACAAAGAAACAAAGTGGTACTCAATTACTCTTACTATATTGATCCATTGAAGTACGTCTGATTTTTAATATATGCATTCGTAGTCACATCAATCACTTACTTTAGCCTTCATTCCATATTTATGTTTCAAATACATATGGTTGCTTGAAATTTTCCATTAATGGTGTTTCAACATCACTTAAGGTTAAAGATTCATGTCCAATATATTCATTTAGGTTATTATGCACATTCACATTCTTCGTAGACTTTTTTTATTCTTTTCCATTATTAATTTTTCAATAGGTGTCATTGTAGATACTTCAACTCCCCAAAACATAGCCACTCCATGTCTTCTAAAACATGGTAGTGGCATGCTTCTATCACCCCACCAATACCTCGAAACATGCCTATAGCATGTTTCAACAGAGTTGGTTGAATAACATAGAATGTTGATTTAAGTAGCATGTTAATCGCTATTTTTTATTCATTTTTCGTATGTTTCTTATGTAGGCTATGTGTATGTTAATACACTTTGCACTATTGGGTTGAATGCAGGTTAAACATGGAGATGACGTTGCTACTATAATATCCCAAACAATGGACCTCCTAGAAGCTAGCAACACACAATCATTGGCCAATTCCCTACATGAGTTTCTTGAATATCAAAAATGCCTACAATGGTTCAATGAGGTGGAAAATGAACACAAGAATTTATTAAGATAGCAAAAGCTTGGCTTTGTTACTAAAATGCCTCAAGGAATTTGATATGGCCAATGCAAAAGAAATTGAAGCTATAAAGTGGGATTGGAATCCTTTATGGCATATTGTTAGTAATGATAAATGCTTACTTGTGATAGAGAGGCATGAACTCCCTTGGTCGCATTCTTTCGAGGAGGTTGAAATAATTATAAATAACCTTCTACAAAGGAAAATACCTTCCAAGAATGTTCCTTGGGAAGTTCAATTAATAAAGGTTTTTTTTTAGCACTTGTTGGATAACAATGTTAATTGTGCCTGCCCACTCCAAGGCGCTAATAATGCATCCATTAGAAAGATAAGGATGGGGGAATATCAGTTGGCTTGGTAGAAAGCTGTAAATATTTTAAAGCAAGATGGTCATCTTTTCTTTGGGGGACAAAAAATTTGAGAGCATATTCGTGGCAAGGATATAAAGGCTGCATACCAAAAGTTCATGTCACCATTGGATAATCTATTTGAGATATCATTATTTTTCATTACTATACAAATTAGGGTAATAAAGGATATGGTGCGTGAGGATACTACAGTAGCCTCCTGCCTAAGTACGCAACTTGAACCTGGGAGGAACGTGCGTACTTAGCCGGTAGGTGCGCACTTAGACCAACAAATCCTCCGTTTGGGTATCAAACTCCAAGTTCTTTCAGGAGTTGGGAGCACCGGCACAGACAGAAAAAACAACACTCGCATTGTTGAAAGAGTCACAGAAGAAACTTTAGGGTTCTTGGTTGATTGAAAGAGCTGGTTGATGAATCGTAGGAGGAGTGAAAAAACAGACCAAGAGTGGGGTGCCTGTCGTTGTTGTTCTCTCTCTTGTTCCTCTTCCCTCCTCTGTTGCTTTCCTCTCTTTGCTCCTTTCCCTCCTTTGTTGCCTTCCTCTCTTAGCACACGCATGTGAAGGAAGAAACACAACGGACTGCCGCGCAAGAAGCACATCTGCCGGCGATTTTCCACAAACCCTGGTAAGCAAAAAATCTCAACTTTCTGCTCGGCTACACCCGGCAGACAGACATCTGCTACCACTGTAGCTCCCCTTTCCACCATGTCCCGGAACGGCGGCGCTCCTTTTAGCACTCTGCCTTGGTTTGCAGTGCAATTCTTTGCACACTGAAACTACCACTATTGTTTGCAACCATTTATGTCCTACCCCCCACAGAA
>Ga0116231_10008221_pt1 | contig 18435 bp, 12 predicted proteins | sample S1TSphgellanicum_2_FD_89695 | JGI IMG/M metagenome (GOLD analysis project Ga0116231, IMG submission 89695) | Host-associated microbial communities from peat moss isolated from Minnesota, USA - S1T2_Fd - Sphagnum magellanicum MG | ecosystem: Host-associated > Plants > Peat moss > Unclassified...
AGCTAAATTAAATTAGGATAAAATAAATATGGTTAAATTAAATTATGCTAAAATATTTATGGCTAAACTAAATTAGGCTAAAATTGACAATGGTTAAATTAAGTTAGGTTAAACTAATTATTGCTAAACTAAATTATGTTAAATTAAGTTAAACTAAACCATGGTTTAAATATGTTTGACTTTATTTTATTTTGGGATATTTTCTCAGAAAATGTACATTTGATTAAACAAAAAATTATTCAAAATCAATTAATATGATAAAAATTAGAATTTTATTATAAATAATCATAATTATTAATTAAATGTTTATTATAACTATAGTGATAATCAATTATATACATATAATCAATAGGTATTATATATTTAAACTTTATTATTTACGTTGAAATATTAATGTAAATAAGCTACATTAATTAACCTACAAAGTTTACAAACATCCTAAGCTAATTATTAATTTAAACTAAATAATAATATTAAAATCATATTTTCATTAAATAATCATAATTACTAAATATCCTATAATCACCTTTGAAATGCAAATGAAAAGGAGTAATGAAAAACTAACAAGAAGAAAAATAAGTTTTCTAAATTATAAAACCTTTTGTTTTTTGTTTTTTTCTTAGGATCCCTCCTACTTTCAAAGCTCATAACTTTCTTATTTCTTATTCATTTTAATTGATTTAAAGTGCTATAGGAACACCATCTAAAGTCCTACAAATCAAATTGGAACTTTAATAGCAAAAAAAAACATAAAATGAACTTTCTGAGTGTTTAAGAACCGGCCTCAATAGTTTCTTTTTTGTATTTTTTTACCCCCTTTATTTTGGGGGGCCATAACTTTCTCATTTCTAATTTGTTTTCAACAATTATTTATGTGTTAGATGCACCAAGAGGAGGGCTTCAAGATTTGTTTGGACACCAAAAGCAATAGAGCCCTCCCTTGGCTGTTATACTTTAATACAATAATTGCATTTAATGTTCAACTAGGTCAGTTCATGAGGTTTGCAATGGAATGTTTTAACCCATATCCTTTGGCTTCCAATTCTATTTGGCTCAATATATAACTAGGACCAATAGTTATGTTGAAATCAAATACCAAATGCCATTTGGGATGAGTGAATGAAAAAAACTTAACCTTTATGAAATGGTCAAACCTAAAAATAAAATCGGATTATTCTAAACCTACTTATATAACCTAAGCCTATCTATTTTTCAACCTACTTACATACCAAAATAAACTTATTTAATAGGTTTAAATTATTATATACCTACTTAGGCACCACATGTCAACATCTTATTAGCCATAAATTGGATGATTTAGATTTCATTAATTAATATTTAAAATTTTAAAAATAGGTGGGCGTTGATTGCCACGTGTCACCATGTAATTGGTATTAAAAAATATTGAACATGTGTCAAATGGTCAATGAACGTGCCATGGTGTGCCATGTGTCATCATCATAATGGCAAAAACTTTAATGATTGAGATTAATCCAATGAATTTTTAATTTTGAAAACACAAAAAAGTTAAATAATGACATGTGTCCATAAGCTAGTTGTCTGATTTTTAAACATGTGTCATATTTTGATTAATTACATTTAATTGTAAGGAAAGTTGCACATAAGGTGCAACTACATTAGATTGGTATGTATGTATGAACATGCATACTAACACTGTATATACATGTTGCATACATAGTGTCACATGCAACTACATGCCATGTGCAACTTGTCTTATGCAATTACACAAATTTGTAGTTGCATGTGTCACATGCAACTGAATTTTAGTTACAAACAATAGTTGCAAAACCCAAAATTTCTAGTTTTGATCATTTCTATTTTCATTAATGTAGTTTGGTTCATAAGGTTCCAAAAACCTTATTTATAGACTCAACTTGTCCATTTCTTTGTGGATAATAAACAATAGAACTGGTATGTTTAATAATGAAATGGTAAGTAAGGTATCTGATTGCATCATTGATAAAATGGGTACCTTGATTGGTCAAAATGGTTAATGGACATCCAAATCTCATGATGATGTGTTTGTATAAAAACATAATGGTTACTGTAACAATGTTAGTGTGGAGTGCTTGGGCTTCCACCCACTTTGTTAAATAATTAATGGCTACTAAAATGTACCAGTTGCTTGACAATTTGGTTGCAGGTTTAACAGGTCCCATAAAATCCAATCCCCATTTTTGAAATGGTTTTTCAAAGTAATGTAATAACCAATTTGGCCAATTTTGGGTCAACATGTTACCTATTCTTTAACATTGGTCATATGTTCGACAATATTCATAAACGTCTTGATTCATCGTTGGCCACCAACAACCAACATCTAAAATCTTTCACACAATGATATCAGAAAAGAAATGCCCTCTTATAACTCTTCTTGTAATTCTTGCAAAATTGTGGATACCTGTGTTGGTTGTAGAACTCGACAAAACTTGTTATCTTGTTCGAATTTGTATAATACTCCTTCTTGAAGCACAAATGGTTTAGCCCTTGGGCTAAATACTAACTTTGAGATGTTGTAAGTGTTTTTGGCATCACTCCCTCTAATAGGGATTCATACACATTCTATAACCATTTAGGTTGTAAAATAAACATGTGAACATCACAAGTTTGATCAAGTATTCCAATAGGTTCAATGTGGTTGGGTAATCTACTCAATGCATCTGCCATTAGATGGGATCTATTAGGTTTATGAACAAATTTGAAGTCATACTCCAAAAATAATAGAAGCCATCTAGCTAACCTACCAAAAACCTATGGCTTGTTAATTAAATATGTTAAAGCCATGTGATCCACAAAAAATGTAAACATGTTGCCTAACATGTAATGCCTAAATTTGTGTAAAACATAAATCATAGCTAAAGCTTCTTTTTCCATAGTAATATAATTTCTCCCAATGAATTAAGAAGTTGTGATGAGTACATAATAGGTCAATATATTTTACCTATTAGGTTATGGGCCAATATTGCCCTTACTACTAACTGAGACAAATTAGTGTGAACATGGAATTTAAGTTCCCAATTAGGACTGATAAGTATAGGAGCTTGAATGTACCGGTTCTTGATATCTTCCCAAGTAGTTTGACATTAAGCAGTCCACTCGAACATTTCAGCTTTTTTGAATAATTTAGTGATTGGCGTCATAACAAAAGCAAAATTCTTAATGAAACATGTGTAAAATTGGGCCATTTCTTTGAAAACTTGAATCTCCTAAGGTGTTTTGGGTACTAGCATTTTGATTAAAGCCTCTATTTTTTTAAGATCAAGTGTCTTCCCCTCTTTAGAGACTATGAATCCTAAAATAGTTCAAGAACATACCATAAATGCACATTTTTGTGGATTCAAACTAATGCCATACTTTCTACATTTTAGAAAACATTTTTTGAGTTTTTCCAAATGAGTGGACATGTCATTAAAAACAATAAAATCATCTTAAAAGATCTTCATGAACACATCAATGTATTCACAAAAAGTTTTGGTGATTGCCCTTGATAGGTAGGTGGTCCATTTTTGACCCCAAAAGGCATTACAACCCATACAAAACCCCCCCAATCAGTAACAAAGGCAATTTTGTATTGGTCTTCCAGTGTTATGGAAATTTGATGGTATTAAAACAAACCATCTAAAAATGTATAAATTTCATGTCCAACTACAATGTTAATAACTTCATCAGTAAAAGGTAATGGGTATGGGTCCTTCTTAATGGCTGCATTAAACTTCCTGACGTCCACACAAATTCTGAGTTTTCCATTTTTTTTAAACATTACAACTATATGTTATAACCAAGTAACCTCTTTAACATGTTTAATAAAACCTACAACAAGAAATTTGTCAATATCCTTTTTGACAATGGCTGCATAGTTAGGATTTACCTAGTACCTCGTTAAATATTTTAAAATGGAAATCATAACAAACTAATACTTTTGGATGCTTGGTTGGTGCTTTAAGTTTCTTAGTAACAAGTATGGTTCTAATTATACCAGCTCCTTGTATAGTAATAGTGTTGTTGCCCTAATCATGATACTCTTTAACATCCTTTAGCCAAGGATGACTTAACAACATAAAATAGCTGGAGTTTAACACACTACTTTGAATTATAATAAAAATCGATACATAGGGAATTCCATGAACAAGAATTATAAGATTTCTAATCAAACTTAAGGGTTTTGCAATGGTTTGATCAGCCATATGCAAGTTATAAGGTGTAGATTTTGGTCTAAAAGCATGTATTCAATGAAGTTCTTCCCTACTTGAACCTATATTACTTCCATTTGATGATCAATGGCAATTGATGTAATTGTTAGTTCTAGTAAAATAGGTTTTGATGGTACTGGGTAAAAGGATATGAAACCCTAATGCAAATAAAACTTGCATTGCACGCAACATGTGACTTACAATGTGCAAAAACATTAACTTTATGACAATTAAGGAAAGTTTTGATTAGTCAGACTTTGACATAAAGGAACAAGGCACTTGCCAAATAGAAATTGACATGTAAAGAAGGTTCCATAGTGGAGTTAAAAAGAATTGAGAAATGAACACTTGTCAATTGATGTTGGAAGGTTTAAATTAAATTATACCCATGATTGAATGGACCAAAAGGATTTCAAACCCTAATATAGATAAAACCTTGCATTATACTTAATTTATAATGCACGAAATCATTAACTTTACAACAACTAAAAAAAGTTTTGACTAGCAAGAATTTGACACAAAAAAAAGGGTGAACCAAATAAAAATATTAACATGTAGAGGAAAATTTGTAGCAAAGTTAAAGAAAACTAAAGAGAAAACATTAACCAATCAAATGCTAGATCCATGACATCTTGAAGCCTAGCTTGATTTCTTGCAATATTATGTCACCTAAGTTGTTATTCATATTCCTTTCTAAGGTCAACAACATGTTGCACCTATTCTTCATTCAACTCCACACCATCAACAACAACCAACATTGATTCATTGTTTGCTTTTGTAGGCTCAATATGTTGCACTAATTCATTTTCCACAACTTTTACAAGCTTGACAAAGCATTGCGTGCACTACCTACATTGTTTCCTTGTTAATTCAAAGGGCATGCGAAATTGCATAAAGTATGCAACAACCTTCTTCCCACATCACAATGTTTTGCCATTCACCATCTTGAGCTTGCAAAAACAATTATGACTACCACTTTAAAATAACATTATATCCCTTGCAACTTTCACTGCATTAACAAGAACAATTATCCATATCTTTTATTTCCTTTAAGTTATATAAGATAATTTAGTTTATAAATAAATTCTTCAATTCCTACTACACACAAAAACATGATTAGTGCTTTTAATAAGTCCTCTTCTTAACTCCTAGATGATTTAGGAACCCTTTTAGCTTAAGCTAATTTCTTCCAAATTCTATCGTAGTGCCACCTAATATTGTTAAGTACACATGGTAATAGAGTTGAGGTGGCATGACTAAAATTAGTCATGCCTTGCCATGTAATCATTCTTCAAGTTTAGTTCATTATTGAACAAAACCTCATCAATAACCCTAGTAGATTGTTAATTAGTCATATGACTAGGCATTGATGGTTCCCTTTGATTATGTCACTGTTATGCATGGCTACCATTATAGAACTTAAGTTATTCTATGGATACTATGACTCCAAAGTCATTAACGACATTTTTTCTTTCACAACACCAAAACATGGCATTTATAATTACCAAAATCTAGTTGTTACCTAATGTATGGTAGGGATTAACCAAGAGATAATACATTAGGAGAATGGTAAAGATTAACCAAGACATAATACATTAGGAGAATGGTAAGGATTAACCAAGGTAGTGAATGAGTTGGTTTGGATTAAATTTATTGAACATTTTATTTTGAATTACTTTTGGAAAGAAATGATCTAAAATGAGGTTCTGGAAATTGTTGGAGTTAGAGTTAGAATTGTTTTTTTTACACATGGAGTTAGGAAGAGAGTTGCTAGAGTTAAACATAGACACACATGTTGAGTTTAGAGTTCTGTTGGTATTGGAAAACCATAGATTTTTCATGTTTTTAATTCTAATTTGTATTTTCAAAACTATAGATTTGATGAAAAAACATGGATTTGTATTATGTATTTATTGTGTTTTGGGTTTTTGATAAATCTAACTATATTTTGACCGCAAATTTTGTTTAAATAAGAAAATAGAACTGAGCAAAATAAATAGTAGCTATAATAAAAAAATTGTGTAAAAACCACCATCTTCATTGTTTGCATAATGAAACCACCAATTTTAAGTGTTGGAATGGAGCATCGAATGGAATTTTGTATTGCTTTAAATAAGCAGTGAACATTTATAGGATAAAATTTGCTCCTATCACTATTCATATGTGCTATTTATGATTAGAGATGATTACAGGGTCGCTAGTCCATAAGACCACATCATAAATGCTACTAGTCGCATTAGTTGCAACCACATTAACAACTATGGTTCGCCATGATTTATCTAACAGAACATATGGCAACTAACTTCACAAAGTGCCACGTGTCACAATTTGTTAAAAACCCCATCATTTATTTATGATAACTATTACTTATCACTAATTGTGAGCCATACTAACACAACTATATATGTGCAGTAGTCTCAAATTTTAAGAGTTACATCAAGGATATTCAAATGTGGTAAGGTCATTAGGGGTTTTTAACAACTTCATAAAATAAGGAATGATGAATGCACACGATAATGTGGGAGGGTTGTTTTCTTTTCTGAATTACGATGTTGGTGAATAAGGTGTTGGGTTAATTCCTTTCTTTAACAAAAAAAAATTGATAACCATAGTTTTAAGACCTTGTGGTTGCATAATTAAGGGTAAGAAATCTTTAGAGGGTTGAGGGTGGAAGTAGACACCAAATTCATGGTGCTCAGCAAAACATTGTTTTTTTTTAGTATTTAGTGAGTAGCAAGGATGTTGAGATTCATGAAGTAGTTGAAAAGGTGTTAATGGAAAGTCTAATAGAGATAAAACAATCTTCAAGCCCATGGTTAGCACTAACATTTCGTCATGATAATATTGAATTAATTTTCTAGAATAATCTTCAAGCACTAATGATGTGTTTGTAAGATTTCTATGATGTAGTCCTAGTTCAACCTTACTCAACCTTCACTTCTATCAGGCCTTAAATAGAATCAAAATCAAATTTAAATCCTAACATTCCCACTTGAGTAGCCTCAAATGAATTATAATTTAGTAAACGATTAGAAAGGATAAATCACAATTGTAGAAAATCCAAAATGCGACGAATGATGTGAACAAGATATTCAGTTCGATGTTCCATGAAAAGGGGATTAATTAAGCCTCACAGGTAACATTAATGGCCATCACTAAGAACCCAAGTTTGATAATGAAGATGAACATTGCCATCTTCACATTAACATTTTTCAAACCTTTTTGGAGCAACTCCACAAGCGGGAACAAATTCTAAGTAGATCACTAAAGCATGTGGGTTAGGAGACGATCGATAATCCCACATTGAACGGTCGACTCAAGTGCGCACCACTCTTTCGAACGGTTTTTCGTCATGCGGTCGTTGGAAGACATTCATGTCAAGCAATGTTTATTCAAATTTTTCCTCTTCTATTGGCGCAACTAGAAGATTCAAGGGCGTAATGACATCATCCACCATGACTGAATCTTCACCTACGTCAACAAAAACCAAATAGGCAGCCGGAATAATTTGGTACTTGCATTCAGAGGGGGTTGATGCCTTTTATTTAATAAATTAGGGTAGGTGTAAAGTGTGGCAGTGTCGGGCGGAACCTCATGGAAACCCGAACATCCTAGTTCTAATGGATTCATCAAAGCCCTAATTTTGACAACGGATCTAGAAATACGTGGGGGTTCTTACGATGGAAATTTTAATTTTAATTTACTATGTATTACAAAGTTAATTAGTACATGGTAAAAAATAACTAGGGGATATCAAAAAAGTAAATGGTACGTGGGAATGTTATTACTACCATTGAATTGATTTAATCAAGTAGGAATTCAAGGATGTTTACTTGTTACTACTAATAAATTATCTTAATAATTAGTTACTTGAGATAATTAGGATGAAGAAGTAGGATGTGAAAGTCAAATGGATGGAATGGATTAAGATCAAGCTCAAGAACCTCGTCAAGATATCGAAGATAAGGAAAGGGATGAGTCCTCCAATTCCATTAGTCATGAGGATTATTGATGCACTCCCAAGTTCCTAGTTAGACCCAAGATGGGTCTAAGTTACTCAAACAGTGAAATTGTGAGGAACTTGAGGCACACTCCCAACTCTTAGCACTAGAAGGGGTAGAGGGGCGTGCTGAAGCTCTGGGATGGGATTAGGAAGACCGACAAGCTTTAGTTACTTACTCGAACTTGCATCAAACCAACCAACAAGTTAGTTAATTCACTTTCTAGAACACCTTTAGTGCTAGGAAAAACCACGGGCAACTTTGGACTCATAAGACTCACCACGGCTTGGACTCGAGGGAAGCCATCACCTTCCTCCATATAGAATTTTCTGCATCTTTCCGTGGCACCCACATCCGAATGGCTTTTTGTCCCGGGATGCCCAAGGAGGAATCCCGAAATTGTCCCGGTTTGGACTCCTAGGACTTTGCAAGGTCATAGCTCTTTGCTCAGACCTCCGATTGGGATGAAGTCTAAAGCAAACTTGTAGCTCTCCTCAAGAGCTTTGCAAGAATGTATCACACTCCACCTGCACACACCGGGGTCGGGTTGATTCTTGACTTTTAGTGGTCAGGAGTCAAATTTCCAGTTTGACTCCCGACCCTTCCTTTTGCCATAACTTGTGTTGCAAATGTTCAAATGGCCCATGTGAGCCCATTTTCGACATCTAAACTTCGATATCTTTCCATTGATATAAAGAACACCCCAATGCAAGGTGTTTTGACTCCTAAGATCGACTTCTGAAGTTTCGAGAGTCTCGAAGGACTCCCAAGTCCCCATTTCGGGAGTGTGAGTTTCATCTTCACACTCTTTCAAAGTAGGGTTGCGACAATTATCATCTTACTTGATTGAAGGATGGAACCTTCTTAGAGTTTCATTGGGCACAATAATTTTCATTTTAAAATCCATTGGAGGGCAAATCACTCTCAATTCTCATTGGTTCTTTAAAGATAAGGAGGCCATGGATTAGAAGGAAAGATTTCATTAACTTCCATTGGACAAAGAAAATAAGCTCAAAGAAGGGTCATGAAAAGCTTGGGAAAAAAGGAGTTCGAGAGGTTTTCTTCTTATGTGATTTTCCCTGGGAAGGGGAAAAGAAGGAAAATGGTGCAAAGAAGGAGAGTGGATTGGAGGTTGGTAGTACTTCGAAAGAATAGAAATGAATAGGATAATGTTGGGAGCTTGAAATTTTAGAAGAATTTCACAAACCCTTTCGGGTTGGTAGCATAACTTCTTATTAATTCGGTTGAAGAACCTAAAATTTGGTGAGGACATGCACCTTGTAGTTAGTTTTTAATGAGCGAAAGCAAGCTCGATTTGGACAACATATGTGATAGGAGTGATATTTTAAGTGACTGGTGGTCAATAGCCAAGTTGAACCTTTTGCTTTCGTAAAACCCTTTTGGGTTAGTAACATAATTTCTTACAAATTTGGCTGCAAAACCTGAAATTTGGTATGGACATGTACCTTATAGTTAGCTTTCTAATGAGCTAAAGCAAGTTTGATTTGGACAACATATGCGATAGGAGTGATATTTTAAGTGACTGGTGGTTTGCAGCCAAGTAGAACCTTTTGCTTTCGTAAAACCCTCTCGGGTTTGGTAGCATAATTTCTTACTAGTTTAGTTGTAGAGCCTACAATTTGGTAGGCAAATGCGCCTTGTAGTTAGTTTTCTAATGAGCTAAGGCAAGCTTGTTTTGGATAACATATGCGATAGGAGTGATATTTTAAATGACTGGTGGTCTGCAGCCAAGTTGAACTTGGTGCTGAATCCTTAAGAGTTGGTTTGAATGGGTGACAATTTAACATAAAATCCTAAGATTTAAAGTGTTTGAGCTTGGAAGATAAATCTATCAATTCTGAATCCTAAATCATGCATGAGAAGTAAGTTATTTAGTTTCAACTACAAATGCAACATAACATCTAGAAATACACTTGTATCTTTTTCCTTCACTAATAGTGCATGTACTTTCAAATATGGTCACCTCATAGAACCGGGAGTAGAGGGATAGAAAATCACCTCACACTAATCTATAAACAATATTTTTTTAGCTCAAGTTAACCTAACACACCCTAGGTTGACCTAGGTATTTAAGCTACCTAATAGCTTAACATTAGCTAACAAAGGTTAACCTAGACTAACTTAAGCATTCCTAACTTAAATGTAGGCCTATTTACCATAAACTAACATAAACTTAGACTAGGTTAAAGTAGGTTAAATTTGATTAAACTAATATAAATTAAGCTAAACTTGGCTAGACTTGGCAAAATTAAACTAAACTAAAACACTTAAGCAAAACTTCACAAAACCTAACTACACTTGGCAAAACATGGCTAAAATGGCTATTTAAGTTAAACTTGGAAAAACTTGGATAAATTTGGCTAAACCAATGTATTGAGGCAAACCTTGCCAAAACTTGCCAAAACTTAAATAAATTAGGTTAAACTAATGTATTGAGGCTAAACATGGCTAAATATGGATAAGTTAGTCTAAATTAAAGTATTGAAGAAAAATTTGGCAAAATTTGGCTAAACATGGCTATTTAGTTTTAAATTGGTTAGAATTGGCAAAACTTGAAAAAATAAAACTATTGAAGTTATATTTGGTTAAACATGACTATTTAAAAATTAAACTTGGCTATATTTGACAAAACTTGGATAAGTTAGGCTAAAATAGGATATTGATATTAAATTTGGCAAAATTTGGTTAAACATGGGTTAAATTTGGTTAAATTTGTTTCAGTTTGGTTAATATGATTTTTTTTAACCAGTTAAAATTGGTTAAACCAAGCTAAACTAAATTATTTATTTTTTAAGGTTAAAATTAGGATAATTACACTAAAATAAATTAGTCTAAATGAGTTTAAATTATATTAAATTATGTTAAGTTAGTATGTATTATGTTAAATTAAACTAAAATTATGTTATTTAAGCTAAATTAAACTAAAGTAAGTTAAATTGTGTTAAAGTAAGTCAATTTAAATTATAGTAAATTAAATTAGACTACTTAAACATTTGTTTGTCCATTTCAAACTAAATTAAATTTGGTTATATTATTTCAAATTCAAATATTGTTTCAATATGAATACAATAATTGTGTAGTCATATTCTTAATCATTATTACTTTGAATCCTAATTATAATCGTATGTATAGTCATATAGTCATAATTTTGACCGTAGTCATTAAGATGGTAGTGATTAAAGCCACATATGATTACATGACTATGTTTGGACATTAGTCGCAAGATGTTTAGGTAGTCATACAAACCACATTTTGGTGTTGTGTTTTGTCATATTTTACTCACGTTGGAACATAATTAAAATCAGTAGGAGGTAGTCACATATTTAAAATTTAGGGATTCCTATGTGCCAAAAAATCAACCATGATTTGGTGCGATAGATCATTTCTAAATTGCTACAAAACATTTAATTTTTACGATTTGAATATACATCAATGTGAAAGGTAGTTAATTATGCATGGATTATGCAAATAAATAATGGGGTACACCACATGTTAATTTAAACTACTAAAAAATTACAAGAAACCCTTATGTAAGCAATGCTAGAATGTAATGATCTTCATGTTTATATGAGGGTGCGAATACACACAAAAGAGCCAACATGATTACTTTACAAAAGGATTATGAATCCTTTTTAGTCATTTTTCACTTTTTTATATGATTTTTTTTTTTAATGAAATATTTTACAACTTGATATTAAAAATACACATAGTTGCCCCAATAGATCACATATTTTGTGTTAATCATTGTTGAATAAATATGAATTTTTCAAGATGTGTAAAATTTGCAAGATTCTACGTTTCATTTTGAAAATTTATCATAATTTTCAATCATACCAAAATATGTTAAGTACTTTAGGTTTTTGTCTCTTGTATCATAAACTACAACTTCTTTTTATATGTCATGCACATTACACCCCATTTACATGTAATAAAAGACTCTTGAAAATTTAAAATTTTGAAATGTACTTTGAATTTTAAAAATTTTAAAATTCCATATCTTTTGAATTATGATTATTTTTTGAATGTGGGTATTAGGTTATTATCATCTAAATTTTTTTACCATCAAAATTATGTTATTAAAATAATCCTTTACCTAGTCCTGTGTAAAATTAACCATAATCTAACATAACACCTATTCAAATTCAAATGTCCTTTATTAAAACCAAAAACCAAAATTTAATTTAATGAATGTTTAATTTTAATTCCTCAATATTCATATTAGTCATTTAACACAACTTGGAATGATTAACGTAACTTTAAAATGTCAAAAAAAAAAAACATATGTAAGAAATTCATGGTTTTCACCATTATCTAACATGGTTTTTGGCTTTTATGTGTGTACCAGCACCGATGAAGTTGAATAGCGTGAAGCAACTAAACTAGGTTTAACAAACTATGAATGCCCTTGTAAAATTTTCCATGGTGGGATTGTTCAAAATTTACAAATAATCAAGAAACATTCAAGTGGCAACACATGGGCAAGGCAAATATTTCCAATTGCCTATTGGTGATATGTTTGGCAAAAAATTGAATTTGATGCTTATAATTGATATGATATTATCTAATCAGAATGCATTAGTCACATTGCTTAGTAGAAATTAAACTAAATAGTGGGTGATGAAGTGTTAGCTTAAAGAGGTGGGTTTTCATGACACACTTGAAGATGCATATTCTAAGTCTATTTGGACAACCAAATATTATTCAAGCATGAACCACTGGGTTAGTGAAAGTTAGAACAAAATTAAATTATGGTGCTTCAATTAACTTTTTTTTAGTAGACCATGAACTCTTTAACTACTAGAATTTTAACTAAATGATGTCTTATTGAATCGACTTTGAAATGGATCTAGAATTTGAATTACAGTTGTAGTTACTTAGTTTTTGTTTCAATTTGCTTTGCAGTAGATTATTAGTATGGTTTTCTTTACATCTCATGATTAAGATTAATTGATCAATGTTAAATGGCTTGTTTTCAATAGGCACCAATAAAAAGAGATGCACAAGATAGTGGCAAGAAAGGTGAAAATCATTTAAGGTGTGCCACTTAAGATGAAAAGGATTGAATCCTAAGTGTACTTCTTTTATATATATATGTTTTATCCCCATCAATATTAATGAGTCAAAAAATGTCGATTTTTTTAATAAACACCATATTTTGGACTATTCCAGTTTTAAATTTCATCATTACCATTCATTTTGTGTCTATATATGTAAGCAAAAATAATGAGGCCCACAAGATAATCAAGTCCCTTGGTTTACTTTAATGATGATTCAATACATGTATGTACAAATAGTTGTGTCCTTTTTTGAAACAACTATAAACACATTTAAGTGTGTCCCAAATGTAATAATACAAGGTGTTTGGTCATTTTCCTTTGAGTCCATGGCTAACTTGAATGTACAGATGCAAAACACTTATAGAATTGTTGACATGGCATAGAACTAATGTCAGTTCAAATGGCTTGATTCAAAAAGAGTGGTAGATTTAGTAGTTTACAAACATATTGATGGAAATTGGCCAGATTTTTTTAACCATTCTACATGGTTTGTGGTATTGTTAATTACAATCTACCTCCAGGTATTTTCTAATGTTCATATTGATTATCCTTTGCAAGGAATGATCTTGCCATTTACTAATGTAGATGTGTATTTATAACCTCTAATAAAAAAATTGTAAATATTATGGAAAGGGGTGGAAACATTTGATTCATACTTGGGCACAAAATTTAGGTTGAAAGCAATGTGTATGTGGAAAATACATTATTTTCTAACATACAATTTGTTTAGAGGTTTTGTGACAAAAGGGCATGTGGGTTGCCCCCTTGTGGTCCTAGTCATCAAAGAAGCTAAAAAAAATGGTTTATTATGGGATGTGTCACAACCCTAGCCTTGGGCTCGCGACTAAGGCAAGGGCTTGTGAAGGTGTGGGCCAAAAAGGAAGCCTAGGAATCACATTTTATGCTCCCGGGAGTGTGGGAGTGTGGGAAAATGTGAGGGAATGAACCTTCACACTCCCAAATGAGCTTCCACTTTGGGAGTTGGACTCCTAATGGACTCCCAAATCTTCAAAGAGTGATTATAAGGGTCAAAACCCATTAGATTGAAAAAAAATTTATATCATTGAAAAATTATTAGAATTTAGATTTCCAAAATGGGTTCACATGACCCATTTGGGTAATTAAAATACAAGTTATGGCCAAAAGAAGGGCCGAGAGTCAAATTGTCAATTTAATTCCCAACCACTAAAAGTCAAGAATCGCCCTGACTTCCTTACGTACAGGTGGTGTGTCACATACGGTTAGAAAGCTCTCCACAAGGTCTACAACTTTTCTTTAGAACTCACCCTAATCGGAGTTTTGCACACAAAGTTATGGGCCTCTAAAGTTTTGGAAGTCTTAATTTTGGGAATTTTGGGAATTTTGGGACTCCCATCTGGGAGTCCCCAGACAAAATGACATTTGGGTGCTGGTCTCATGGCCAGTCATAGAGTATACTATAAGGGGGAAGGTGATGGTTTCCCCCAAGTATGGGTTATGGTGAGTCTTATGAGTCTGTGTTTGCCCGTGGTTCGTTTGTGCACCAAAAATGCACCAACTTTGTATCAACCATTTGTTGTTTGGTTTGTGCAAATCCATGTGAATAATTAAATAGCTTGTCGCTCGTCCTAGTCCCACCCCGGAGCTCTAACATGCCCCTCTACCCCTGAAGTGCTACGAGCCAGGGAACGCACCCCAACTCCTCCTTTTGCTGTCTTCACCTTTGGATTCACAATTGAGTCCATCAAGGAGCTTGGGGGTGTGTTAGGATGTGCATGGGTATTTACCAAGGAAAAATCCATATAGAAAAGTTCAAATGGCATTAAATGGGATAATAGAAATTAGGGTTTCACCAATTCGAACATTTGTTTGTAGTAGATACACTTGAATAGGCAAATGAACGAAAGACAAGGCTAACAAATCCTTTGAATCAAACAAGTCAAAAATTTGACCTTATAACAAACATGGAATCAAATGACGAAGCATCATGTTTCAATTTCCATATTGGTAGGTGTGTATCCTTAAACTTAATGTTTTAAAATGGCAAAATTAGTTGACAATAATCACTTAATTTAATGTTTGGTCACCTTGGAATTAAGTAACAATAGTTGCCTAATGTGATGAATTTACAATAATTAAAAACTTGTAATAAAAACTTATGCATTACATGATGAATTAATAAGAATTGGTAATTTATAATACATTGAATGTAATGCATTGTGGAAAAAACTTGTGAAAAAATGATATAAAAACTATATTTGGCACCAAAAACACGCCAATAGTTTGAAAAGATCTAAACCTTAGTGCAATTCATATGTTGTTAATTATAGCTACAAGTTGATGTAGGTGGGTCCATTAAAAGGCAACCCATCCTTGAGTGGTACTTTTAAGAACATCACACCTTGATTTTTTTGAACCCATCAAACTTTAAAATATCATAGGAAACATTTAAATTTTAAAAATTTGTAAATTTTTTAATGAACCCATTTATTAAGTTCCATAGATTTTGATATTTCAATATTATCAAAAATATTATATATTTTGAAGTTTTTAATCATTGCATTTATAAAAAAAATAGTGTTGGTTATTTTCCTTGAACTTTTTGGTTAGGAACAAAAATTTGAAACATGATTTGAAAACTCTTTTGGAATATTTTTCCTAAGGTAATTTTGAAGTCATTCTATTTTTTATTTTTTTATTGGATAATTAATTAAATAAATTTTGTTATGAATTTCCAAAGTTAAAGCTAATGACTCCTAAAGGCACCATCTTTATTAATAATACAAAATTTTAAAAATTTCCATTTTAAAAATTCCACTTCAAGTCATATATTAAAATGTGCAATGGATAAACATTAAAAATAATAATTTATAATTGTGAAAACATTTGAAGCCCAGGGCCCATGAAAATGATTTGCCCACTTTTGGTTCCTTAAGGAATTTCTTGAGGCTATTGTACCACTAAAGGATGGGTTTACCCTAAACTTCCACGTACCTTTTCTTGTGTTGACAAATCAATAGAAAAACATTTTTCTACACATTATTAGGAACTTTAAATGCTTATAGGCTATGTATCTTCATTGAAAACAAAATACACACAAATGGGGCAATGAAAGGAATGAAATCACATGATAACCATGTCATGATGCAAGACATTTTGTTGCTATGCATGCAACAACATATGGGAAAAGGTTGTAAAATGACCATCATTTGCCTTTGTTAGATTTTTGAGAAATTGTGTGAAAAGATTGTGAACACCAAAACAATGGGAAAGCTCATGAAAAAGGAAATGACAATGACATTAATATTATTGGAGCAAAAATTCTTTCCATCATTCTTTGATATCATGACTCATTTATTAATTCATTTAATGGAGGAGTTGGAAATGTGTGGTCTAATCCACACACATTGAATGTACCCCATTGAACATTATTTGAAAACATTAAAGGGGTACATTCACAATAAAACACAACCTAAAGGAAGCATGGTAGAAGGCTAGGCATTTGAAGAGGCATTGGAGTTTTGCACCATGTATTTGCAAGAATTTATTGCCACAAGGTGATGGGTGTGGGATGACAAAGAAGACCCATCAATGTTTGATGAAATTTGTTTGAAGGACTCGAGCATCCATAAGTAATGGCTGTAGATTTCCAACACATGGCACATTCTTTTGTGCTTTAAAATGTGGAGTTCATGGTAGATTAACCTAGGTAATGCCTTTTTTTGGAGTTTGCATTCCAATATGTTTGTCACTTAGCATACTGAGCATACTCAAACTAGGTTCATCGATTAGTAAACCTAATTATGTAATAACCATGCATATGGGTTGGACACAAACACAAACTTCAAATGTCTTTTAACATTTAGACAAATTGAGTGTCAAATTCGAATGTTAGTACCTCAAGTCTAGTTTATGTAAGGGTTGTGTATGGAAACTTCCAATTTCAATAAGTCTAATTTGGTTTTTATATTTTCTTTCTTAGTATGTTTTTTAACATTTTGTTTTCCTAATTATGTTTTTTTTCCCTTATTTGAATGAAATTTGGATGTTTTCTATTTCTATTATGGTCTATTCATAAGGTACTTGCAACCTAAAGTGGATTAGTTTTGACGCAAATTTGAATCCATAGCAATGTTTTTCAAAAACATAAGTTATTGTCCAAGAAAAGACAATCGTTGGACTTTGTTGGCTCAAATCAATTTGAATTTTTCTTTTATGTAGTGGGGTAGGTGGGGTGGGTCAAAATTTGTCACATGGAATAGGTGGGGTACATAGGCACCTATTTGTAATGTGAGTTGGGCTTTTCAAATTTCATAAGGTGTTGACTATTGACAATCATGAAAATTGTCCACATTAATTTCATTTCAAACATCAACCCATATGATTTAATTTAGGTCAACTCTTATTTTACAGCTTGAAGTTTACTAGCTTGGAAATGATGGCATTGTAGAACCCACCTTCAAGTAGTTGCAAATTTATTAGCTCAAGAAAAGTGAAGTAGCAAGGGTTAGCAAATTTGAAAGGACAAAGACTAGGTTTTGCTACTCCCTTTTACACTCCTATACCTTTGCTTAAAGATGGTGGCTTAATCTCTAGAAAGGAATTTGCAGAAAATATGGCCTATGTTTTGAAGGTTTGAGCTTAAAGTGTGTGAAAGTGCTAAAGGACATTTCTTTGAAGGACATTAGTAATATTTTTGGTCCTATTGTGAACTAGAATGGCTACAACAATGAGTTCACAAAGGACCCTCTATTTATTGAAAAAAGATGAAAGCATTGTGGATGGTGATGCACCAAAAACCTTGTATGCCAACAACAAGGTTAATATTATTGGGAATCACTAGAAGGTTCGCACGAGAGAAGATGGGCAAGCCAATGAATTGGGCTATGTATTGTTAATAAATAGGAGATATGCTCAAGCGCAAACATAAATCTTTATCGAAAGGAAATTACAACATGATGTTCACAACACGAAACATAACATTAAGAACTCCTCAAGGTTCTTGTCACATAAAATACACATACTTGTGTAATGAAGAAAAGAGAGCCAAACCATCAACACCAAGGTATTTAACTAAAAAACCAAACCACAAATAACCAAACTAATATAAGTAAAGAAAGTAATTCAACCTTGTGAAAGTAACCTAGTTACTTTCCTACTCTAGTAACT
>Ga0116231_10008223_pt1 | contig 18429 bp, 8 predicted proteins | sample S1TSphgellanicum_2_FD_89695 | JGI IMG/M metagenome (GOLD analysis project Ga0116231, IMG submission 89695) | Host-associated microbial communities from peat moss isolated from Minnesota, USA - S1T2_Fd - Sphagnum magellanicum MG | ecosystem: Host-associated > Plants > Peat moss > Unclassified...
TCTTCTTGCTTCACATCTTGTCCTGAAGTATTAGTTGGCAAATTATCAAACTTGTCATGTGCATTTCCAGATCAGTCTTCAAAATCACTCTTCAATGTGTGGTGGGTGGGGACAATGGGAGCAGCACAAGATGATCTCAGTGGTTCTGAGTACTAAAGTAGTTATCAGCAAGTTTACATCTAAGAATGTTGCTTCTTGGTTGGCAGGATTGATTGACGTGGTGGTGGTTAATCTGTACCCATTTTACATCACAGTCACAGCACCAGGAGGAACAAGTTTTGAGAAAGGGGTGGTTGCTTTAGGGTTTAGGGTTTTAGGGTTAACCGAATGTTTACCGAATGTTCACCGGTTGATCTATAAAATTCTTTAAAATTCTTGCTTCTTTGGGCTTCCATAACATTCCCGCACTAAGAATGTCATAACTATGCCTCTAATTTTCTACTCTTGGTCTGAATAGATGGATGAATCTGTTGACTCTATGGTCCCAATTGGCTTCCCAATTCCATGTTTCTTAATATGTTCTGGACTACAAGAATTCCTGATTCTTGTTCTTGTGGTTGATCCATTAATGTTCTTGCCACATTCTATAACTCCACATGCCTAATAATACCTACTCTGATGTGAAAAGGCACAAAAGGACAATCCATGATTGCGTGTGTTTTTTCTTCACAGAATGCACAAACCCTTGAAAGTAACCTGATCATTTCTGAATCAATAGATTCATAATCCCGTGTTTCGACTATGTATCCAACTTTAGATTCCCTTGATGTGAGTATGATTGCGATATTTCATCCAACGCATTCACCTGTGCCTCATACTTAAATGATCTTGGGTAATTTTATTTAGTCTCCTCAAACACATCAACATTGGTGTTTTCATCCATCTCCTAGTGTTCCATTGGTTCATAGTAATCTGGAGATGAAAACTGATGCACAACCTAGGTTGTATACCTCCTATAATATCCTTCCCTTGGTTAGTCACCAACTCTGTATTTGAGATTTCCTGCAATTGATCTAGTACTACAAAAGTTCCTGCTTTGTCTTGATCTCTACAACTTTGAACCATAGTTTGTGGCTGAGAATTATATTACATTCATTCATTCGGATGAATAGTCAATTGCATCTCTCTCCATGGAAATCGTTGTCTAAAACTGTGCCTTCTCTGAAAATCTCTAATCCATACGTCCCACCATACCACTTCTTATGATAGAAATGACCTGTGCCCCACAGGCCTTTCCTCTATTCTTAGAATTTGTCTGTCCAACATTAGATTTTGAAATGGGGTTTCTATAAGCCATGTATACTCCCTTCCATTTTCAAAATTGTTTTATGTCTATCTTTCCATAACTTGCCAATTTACCTCCAAGTCCAATTGTCACTATAAATTTCGAGTCACCATCCGATTCATCTTGTTTCACATTCTTCATCTTTAGAGTCTATAGATTGTTTTATAATCCTTATGACATCAATAATGTAGACCTCCGATACTTTCTAACATACCCTTTAAAATTTTGAATTAAAAAAAACAACATTACTCGTATGAACACTCTCATCTACAATAGACAACAAAATTTGTAAAAACCTTCCCATTATTGAAAGAAAGAACAAAAGAAAAAAAAATTCCCCACAAGATGGTCGCCAAATGGTAGAAGTGAAATTTAAATTCATGTAGGGTTTCACACTATAACAACATATTTGCATTTCACATGTTTATGTTCATTGTTTTTGTCTTAAGTCTCAACAAACTTAACAATACAATTCATTCCAACATCAAATTCATGGTTATTACATATAACTAAAATCTACATTTCAAAATACATTGTAAAAAACTCTAAAAGCAAAATTACAATTCATTTCATCATAATCTAATACTTCAAAAAATTCACACAAAAAATAAACATAAAATTCATTGTACAAGTGTGTGCTTCTCTATATTACTGAAAACATCAATCCAAATTATAGCATAATCCTAGGTTTTGTTGAAAAAAATCCCAAAACAACATTTAAAATTTGTGTTATATCAAAACGAAGTCTATGGTTTTTTACCGCAAGTACCTCTAACTCTTCCTATTCTTCTCTCAAAAAAACTAAAACTCCCTATCTCATCTTCTTCTTCTCCCTTTTGTTATCTATAATTCTCCCCTTTTGAATCATCCCAAGTCACATCATTATGATCCAAAGTAATAAAAATTCAAGATTCAAACTAACAAAGTTCCTTGAATAGTCCCTATCCTAACTACCTTGTTCATCCTGAATCACATACTTAGTTTACTCCCTTAACAAAAATCTTCCTAACTAAGAGTCAAATATGAGTTAATTAAAATTTAACATAAAATTAATTGGGACTTAATTAGGAATTAACTAGGAGTTAACTAAAATTAACTAGGATTTAATTAAAAGTTAACTACAATGTATTAAGAGTTTTTGAATTAACTTTGAGTTAACTAGGAGTTAACTCGAAGTTGACTAAGAGTTAATTAGAAATTGATTAGGAGTTAATTCGAAGTTAACTTGAACTTAGTTAAAACTTTACTAGAGTGAACTTATAATTAAGTAGAAGTGAATTATGAGTTAAGTGGAAATGAATTAAAACTTAACTGGAAGTTAAGTAAGAGTGAATTGAAACTAAATTAAAAATTAGGTACATGGATGCACATACAAATGAATAAACTCCATGGCATTAGCATCCATGATAGATAGCCACAGTATCACCCTAAAAAATAGTAAGGTTGCCAACTTCACATACTTAAACTACATAATAATAACCATTTATGTCACATAGAATTTTTTTATAAAAAACATTGGGTAGAAAGCACTGGGTAGGCATTGGTATATGTGGCATGAATGTAAGATTAATAATGCCATGTTAGTAAAAAAAAACATTTTTAAAAAAGATGTTAGTATTTGCTAGCCCTACCATCATTCATGTGCACAAGCTTTTTTTTGGGGGGCATTTCCATGGTATGGTGTGCACACTTTGTGTCAAAACTAGGAGTAAATAAAATATCAAAAGTCATTATGTGTAAAAATTTACTCACTTTGGATTCTTTTTAAAATCACACATAATTGATTTGGGCCTTTAAAACAAAACAAGTTGCATAAATCATGAATATACAATTGATTCATTTTTTATTTTTATGTAATTGTGCACCAACAATTGGATAAAATTTATTTACAACACCAAGTGTTTAACATTTTTCACAAACTTTTAAATTTTTCATTTCATCTTTGTAGAAAAAAATTAAAAAACACTTAACCCAACTATATCTTTAATAGGAGAAAATTTACAACTTAAAAAAACCATAATCATCAACTTTATCATAACATAATGTATTATTGAACATTTATTTATCATTTAATATAAACATCATGACTTTAAAACAAATTGAAGGAGCAAATTGTTCAATATGGTTTTCTCTTTGTGTATGCAAAATTTCATGGACAAATCTTTATTAAAACTAATTTTTTTCGTGCTTTCATTAATTTCCAATATTTGTTACAAAATCCTACAAGCTAAAAAAAAAACTCCAATCAACCATTGAATTGTTCAAATGTGCCTCAATTTCACAACGTAATGAAAGTATGAGATGTTATTCACCTTTAATTGTACATTTCAATCACAAAATCTTCTCCAAATATCTTGGACCACCACATACAAAATGTGATGTGATGAAAATTGATGAATTATGACAAGTTTTTGTGGACATTGAATACCATGAAAACACCATCTATTCACATTGGAAGATCCATGTATCATTTTGTAATTGATACATGGCAAAATGTCCAATAGATTGTTGATTTCTTTTATCATGAATCTTTCATATAAGCTTCAAATTTGCATTAAAACTTTTTAAATTTGAACTAAACATCATTTGAACTTCATGTGAAAAGAAGGTTGTGACTAAATTACTTTGGTTTTAAAATTATTGCCAAAAGATATGATACCTACAATTGATGTTTGACACAAAATAATTTGTAAAAGGTCTAACCCAAAAAAGAAAAAAAATTATTGATACTTTTTGAAATTGTTGAAACCATTAGGTTACTATTACAAATGCAACAAAACGAGATGTATTTTGCATACTTATGCTTCAACCTTGATTTAAAAAATTAAATTTGAAATTGTTGAACCTCAATATTCAGGAAAAAAATGTTAAATATTAGTCATATCATATGGTATTGAACAAAATTATTTCATGCAAAAGAATCTAGTTAAACATTTTCAATCCCTCCAATCATCATCAATGGTTTTTTTTAACTTGTGTAATTTCACCAAAAAGAAAAATGACAATTCATTTTTTAAGAAATAAGTTGATGTTTGAAATTTTTAATCACCAAAAGTGAGAAAAATAGTAAGAAATAACCAAATTTTTACATTTAAAAAAAAATTATTGCCAAAACTAAAAAAGGATGTTGTGTGGACATGAAATGGTTTTTCATTGTGTTCATGTCCCATAGTTAATCACAATGATTATTTATGTATCAACCATCCACATGTATCTACTTACTTAATAACCACCAAATGCTTTACTTACTTAGAAAATAACCAAATACCTTAATTAATGATTGTTCACACTTGCAAGTTCATTTAATTTATCCTTGACCGAATAAATGTTTTTGTACAACTTTAAAAGTTCATAACAAATTGAATACCAAATATTTGACCATGAAATTTTAACATAGTGTTTTGATGTATAACGTCATTTTTGACATAGAGTCCCATTTCATCATTTGCACATATCAATTGGAATAAAATACTATTAAAAATTAAAAACTATGAAAAATGGACTCTTGGACATCCAAAATGTAACATGTTAATGTGTTTTCACCCATTGGGTGGGTAGGTTTTTCCCTCCACATTATTTGCTCCACTTGGTAGCCACCAAGTTATTAAGTTGTGGTGTTTTACCTTGGTGTACACCAAGTGCGTAATTGCTACATTTTTAGGATTTATCATCACTTAGTGGCCACCATGTTAATAATTTGTGATGTCTCCACTTGCTGGCCACCAAATTGGTATTTGCAAAAACGTCTTTGATGTTTTCTTTACTTGGTGGCCACCAAGTCAAAAATATGTTATATCTCCATTTGGTGGCCACCAGGTGGCTATCAACTTCGCTTTTTGGTTTTATTTTCATCTAGTGGCCACTAGGTGGGTATTTTCTCCTTTCTTTAATAATTTTTTTACTTAATGGCCACCAAGTAAAAAATTAATTATTTCTATAGGTTTTGATAATTCCAACTATGGCCATCAAATTCTTTGCACCTCTTTGTTACAATTATATATCATGTAGGTCAATTCATTCTACTTTATTTTTTGATATTTCCACCTGGCGGCCACCAAGTCCTTCACATCTTTGAGAGAAATACATCTACACCCGATGGCCATTAGGTGTATAAACCTTTGTATATTTTGTGTTTTTATTGTTTTTATTTTTTATAAGATGTTTACATTTTCTATTATAATGGTGTTTTCTTAATGTGTTTTGTCATGTTGGATCAAGATGTTAATTTTTTTTCGCAACATTAATCTTGATGTTTTGCATTATAATTCAATTATAATTCCTTGTTATGTCATGCTTGGCCAGAAGCTTCGTAATCACTAATATTCACCTGGTGGTCACTATTGTTTTCATAATTCCTTTGTTACCATATGTAACTTGTGTTACATATGTGTTTTTAGTAAATCTCCACCACATTTTAATGTTTTCTGCATTCTATTTGCATGTGATGGTTGTCTTGGTTCAAGTGTTCACGCTATTAAAAAAGGAATAGTGAACTTGAATTCAAGTGACAAATCAATGGACTTTTTCCTATGTGGTGCTCAACGGCCATGTAAGGGAAACTTAAAGAATGTACATTGGGTCTTTTTTGAAGTTGATATTACTTAAAGCGTGCTGGTTCTTGTTGTTGATCCTAGGTATGAATCAAAATAGCTCTTCAACAACATTTCTAAAGGTTCAACTAATGTGGGAGAAGTAGTTTTTAGTTCGGGCCTTAGTGAAATATAGACCATGGCCTTTAAATTTGTTGAAAACAAGGCTATCAGTATAATTAAATATAGAAGCATGACCCCATAATCGATTATGGAATTAGATGTTAATTTTGATGGAGGCAATGCTTCTAACAACTTGCTTTCGAAGTTTTCAGATCTCCTTCGCCCGTAAACATAGAGGGTATGAAGGTGAGTCCTTTGCATGTGATTTTCAATTTAAAAGGTGTCATTGTTGGGAAGGATTATTTCAGAATTAATCACTTGTTGCCTCCACCATTTAACTTAACTTGAAGTCGCACCTTATTAGGCAAGAATGTTGTTTTGAGGCTAAGTGTAAAAGAATTCTTGTTGAGGTGTTTAAAGTAATTTATCATTTACATTTGGGCATTTGCTTTACTTAACAAGATGAACACCTATTTGAAAAAAATGACAGAAGAGATGGGTATTGAGATTGATTCGTAAAGGATTATTGGTCGAGATCTATGCAATATTAATAAGCATTTTTTGCAGTTTCCTTCCAAAAGTAACTATAAATGCATTAATCGTCCCACTTGTGATAAAACATAAGAACCTTTTTTATTTTTTCCCTAAGTATCTTAGTACTCACCTTGGAAACACATTGTTGTTAAACAATACACCTTACAAAACCTACCTAAATCCACCCTTTAATGCCATCTTTGTTGAGTTTTATGAAGACCTGCCAAAAGAGGATAATTGTTTCATGAAGATTTTTTTCCCATACTTAGAGTTTCTTCATTACTCTAAGCTTAGTATTCCCACTTTTGTGGAGCTCTATCCTTTTGGCACCATAAGAAGTCTCAAGGAAAACAATGTTAGATTCCAAACATTGGTCGACAATGCACCATGGCCTATAATGTACTTTTGTAAAAATCATTCAACATTCCTAATATGTAGTCCAAATTTTATCTTTTGTTCCTTCCAATTCTTTCTTGGATTTTCCAATCTCATTGAATTATATGGTCCTTTTAGGACTTTCCCAACTTTTCTTTTTTTTCGATTATCAATGTCTATTTCTTGAGGAGGCAAAAGAAGTGGAGTCGCCAAATTCATGCACCTTCGTTGAACTAGGAATAGATGAGATGCCACCAACTTCAAAAGTGGACTCCCTAGTGCCTTGTTCACCTATAGTAGAAGTGAGTCCATTTCATGTCATTTTCGATTTGAATGGAAATCTAGTCACCACCTACTTCAATAAAGGTGGATATGGAAAAGTTACATCTCGCACCATCATTTTCCAACTTGGATTGAAGGAATTCTTGAAGAAATGTGTTAAGTAATTCCATGTTTATATTTGGCCCACAACCCAACATCATAATGTTTATAATTATTTGGATCAAATTTGGGGTGAAATTCAAATTTTCATCGAACCTTCCAAAGTGTTTGATTAAGCATTTTGCATGCAAAATCTTCATTTCTTGCCTGATAAACCTGATAAGCCAATTTTTCATAAGAACCTTGACATTTTCTTTTCAACATTCCTTACACACACATTGGTAACACCTTGCTTATAAATGATATCCCCTATAAAAACATGTTTAGCATGTCATGTAATGTCATTTTTTTGGAGACTTTTGATGACCTTTGTGGGGAAGACAATTATTTGTTGGGGATTATCCTCCTTTATTTATGATCCTTTCATTTTTTTAGATATGGTGTTTGCACATATGTAGAACACAATCTAGGGTAAATGCAAACTATGGCAGCTCATTTTTGTGTCAAAATAATGTTTTTTCCCTAGGTACCCTTTATTCCAATGCATATGACAATTAACATATCTATAGATCTATTAATTAGGACTTAAATCTAAACTAATAAATTCATTATGAAGAAAATTGTGTGCTTATTTATTGATAAAAAATTCATTTGTTAATAGTAATGGACTTTTGAAGTTAAAAAATATGGACTAGTCATTTGACTATAACATCAAAAAATGGGAATTTTTTTATTGATTCATGTTCCAAATTTGTTATTGGGACTCAATATATAATGTTATACAAGATGATAAACTCATATGAGGAATCTTTTTTTAAAAAAATTTAATTGTTTAATAGTTAAGGACTTTTGAATGGTTAAAATTTGACCATATTTTCATAAGTCCATATGAGTTGTAATTTTTGTTTGTTTTTCAATTTCTTTGTCCCAAAAGCATATTTTTTGAAAGTTTTAAATGGGGCATTATTCCTATGGACTTTGTGGGTTTTCCTTTTAGAATTTCCAATATAAAAAATGACATCAACTACATTAAATAAAAGTTTTCACATAGATTTGGGAAGGTTTGTAGGTGATTGAACATGTATTATTCAAAGATAATAATAATAATATTTTTTAAAGTAACAACCATCTCCATTTGAATAATTTAAAAAAATCTTATATGGACTTGTAGGGAGTGTAACTTTTGCCAACATTGAACCATTGTTGACGCACTCCCAATCTCCTCAATAAACTCAAATGTGAGTCTAAGATGAAAACAACAAAAGAGTAGGAAGTTGGGCACGTTCTTTGGCTTGCAACACTTCGGGGGTAGAGGGGTGTGCTGGAGCTCCGGAATGGGACTAGGAAAATTGACAAGCACTTTAATCATTCACATGGACCTGCACAAACCAAACAACAATCTGGTTAGCACCTAGCTGGAGCACTTTTAGTGCATGGATGAGCCACGGGCTAATTCAGACTCATAAGATTCACCACGGCCCGGACTTGGGGGAAACCACCACCTTCCCTTTTATAGTGTACTTTGTGCTTGGCCACGGGGCCAACATTCAAATGGCATTTTTGTCCCGAGACTCCCACTTGGGAATCCCGAAATTCCCAAAGTTGGGACTCTTACAACTTTGGAGGCCCATAATTTTGTGTGCAGACCTCCGATGGAGATGAGGTCTAAAACAACGTTATAGCTTTCATCGAAAGCTTTCCAACGGTATGTAGCACACCACCTACACACAAGGAAATCAAAGCGATTCCCGACTTTTAGTGGTCAGGAGTCAAACTATCAATTTGACTCCCAGCCCTTCTTTTGGCCATAACTTGTTTTTTAAGTGTCCAAATGCGTGATGAAAGCCCATTTCTAATATCTAAGTTCCAAAAAATTTCCAATGATATAAGGAACATCTCAATCCAATGAGTTTTGACCCCTATAATTGCTCTTTAAAGATTCAATAGTCCACTGGACTCTAATTCCCAAAGTGGGAACTCATTTGGGAGTGTGGGGGTTCATTCCTTCACACTCTGTTGCACTCCCGGGAGTATGAAATGTGACTCCTGAGCTCACTCTTGGCCCGCACCTTCGCAAGTCCTTGCCTTGGTTGCGAGCCCAAGGCTAGGGTTACGACAACTTTAGCTTGCATTACCCTCCATTTGGTCACATTAGATGAATTAATCGAGATGATCCTAAATAGTTTAAAATGTTATTTGTGAAATGTAGTTGTGATTGTAAACCCACATTTTGTAACAATGAAAAATTGAAATTGAAATAAAAAATATTTTGTTAATTGTTGATCCTAATTTGCTTATTTCAATATTTAAAATATTTCATTTCAAATCTATTCATTTTTAAATTTTATTACTTTGAATGTTACCTCTAGCCTTTGTTTTCAAAACATGTACTTTTAACCTAGTAGCTCCCAAGTTGAACTTCACACCAACTCCCGCCCTGTTTTCTTCCAACAACCATTTGGTTATCACATGGTGTTCTCTATTATAATTTTAAGTTTCTATGTTTGAATCTACTTGGTGGCCACCAGGTGGTAGTTTGTGTGTTTTCAATCCATGTGATTATTAGTTTTGTATGGATGTTGAAGGCCAACCTTCAAATTATAGTTTCATTTTTTGGATATCAATTTAATTCATTTAAATTCTTAGTTGGACTAACAGTTTTTGATTTTTCTAGGTTTTTTTAATTTATGTCCATTTTTTTTAATCTAATGTTTGCACAAACACTTTTGGTCATATTCTCTTGTGCACAATTTTTTTTTTCATTTTTAGTGTCAATAGTATGTTGTGTTACTTCCCCAAATGTGTTATTTTGTAAAATAATCATCATATGAAGGGGAGCAATATTGATATCAACAACTTAAAAATGAAAGCTAAAATGCAACATTTTCTTTTTTGAACTTTCAAAAAAAATTATATTATGATTTGGTCTTGTATGTTATTGGAAAATGTGATGGAAGTTCTTCATTTGTTGATGCCAAAAAAATTTGTTGATCAATTTTTATTTATTTTTGGACATGAACAATGCACTGGGACCTTGGGTCAACTCACATATTATTATTTAAAGGATTTGAATTATGTATACTCTACATGTTGAAGGCTACCCTATGGGATAGAAGACCACACAATGTTCATTAACAACAAGCCAAGTAAAAACCCTTTGAAATTCCAAGTGTAATAGTCTTTTTATTCCGAGAAGGTGCTAATGTTGTTGCATATTTCATAATGGGCCATCATAAAAAAATTAATACTAGGAGGATTTGACAATATTTTTCAAATTATTTTAAAATTTAGACTGTCATTTTTGGAACTTTTAGAATTTTTGAGTTTTGTTTGTAGTTGGATCTTTATTTTGAGAAGGTGCCAATGTAATTGGTTATCTAACTACTTAAGAACTATAACTATTTTAATTGTGCTAGTAATAATAATATGCTAGCAAAGGTTGATTTCATTGGGCTTTATTTATTTAATAAATATTTATTTGAAATGATGGATCTTTCATTATAACTTTTTTACCTGGAAATGTTTTGAATCCTTCAAATCCATTTTCACTTTTTATCACTTGGTGACCACCAAGTATTAGCTCTATTTCATGTTTTGCTTTTGTGACTTAATTACACAATATTCATATTGTCCTCTTGGGCCTTTTTTTATTTGGGGACTTTTTCCAAATCCTTTCCAATGTTGTTCAGTTCTCCATGTTCATTTTTTATCACCTAGTGACCACCTGATATTGGCCCTTTATTTCATGTTTTCCTTTTGTGATCTACATAGTATTCATATTAGCCCTTTCTCATGGGTGAAAATATTTTAAGGTGTACCACATAAGACAAAAAGGGCCTAGTCCTTATTGTAGTCCTTTTTAACCGTATATTTCGATCCCCATAAAAAATAATGAATCAAAAGTTGTCAAATTTTTCAAAAGGGTTATATTTTAAACATTTCAATTCTAGATTCCATCATAATCATCGATAAACATGTCTTTATATGGTAAAAAAAACTAGGTAAAAAAGACAAAAAATGGTGACATTATGACAAGATTTTGGTACACCTTAAAGAATTTGGACCCTCATATAATTCTTTTGATCACTACTATTAATGATAATATCCATTGGGCTTGTTAGTTACTGGGTTCAATTTATAATTTTGGATTTTTTTAACTATCCAATTTTTAAAAATTACTTTTGGACTTTTCCAAAAACCGAAATTAATTAAATACATGTTATAAGTAGGTAGGTAGGTACCTACCTACCTCCTTTTTATCACATAACAACACATTGACATGTGGCAACATAATAATGTTGCCACATGTCAACTAAATGAATAATAAAATGTGATTACCATTTTGATTGGTTGTATTTTATTAATATCGTAGCCTAGCCTATTAGTTTCCACATTGAAAAATAAATAAAAATCCAAAAAATAAATTGATTTTGAATTTTGAAATTATAAAATTTTCCATCATTTACTAGTTTGATATGAATAGTGAAATTATTCAAAGTGTAGCCTATGATAATTGTGATAATTTTCAACATGCCAACTTCATATTTTCACAAAATTTCATTTCACTATTGTGAGGATTATTTAATGACAAAACTAACCTTAGGGTAAGGTAGTCAAATGGGGAACTTGATATATTGACCAATCAAAAAAACTACTAGTAAAAAATGCCACCCTAAGCCCCTAGACTTGCCTTGGACAATGTTAAAAACAGTTTGACCCAAAATGATTAAACATTGTTATCAACATTAATAAATCTCATTGGCTAAATCCTTTTTTCATCGTTCATGTTAAGTCACATGTGTTCAACAAAAGTTCAATGAAGAAGAATTCAACTTCTTGTATCAATGGAATAAAAAAACATGGATGATTAGAATTTTGTTCCAAAAATGGTTGAAGGAGCTTAACAACAAAATGAAGAAACCAAATTGTTGGATTTTTCTCCACTTCAACAATGGTCCATTCCATATTTTGGGAGATTTGGAGCTTTCCAAGATTGAAACCACATTTTTGTTGCCCAACACCACTTCAAAGATCCAACTTATGGACATTAGGATCATAGGTTTTTCAAACATTGTTACTATCATTATTAACTCCAAAACACCTTTAACAAGGATGAATGAAGAATGATGGACACCTACAAAGTGAACTAATTGATGGCAATGCACTAGTGCAAGGCTACATTGGAACTAAAAAAAATACATAATAAAAAAGATTTGAAAGTTGAAAGAAGGTAATTCAAAAAAAAAGATTACAAAAAAAATTTGAACAAAAAATTTGAACAATGCAAGAGCACAAGGTGCATCTAAAACCTTTTTTTTTTTGGGCTCATAAAATTAATTTTTCTGCGAAATTGTTCTATCAAAACATTTCAATTAGTGGTTCAAATGTTTTTTAAAAATTAAGTTATTTTTCCATTCTAATTCACATGTGTTCCTTGTCTCAATTAGCCACAAGACTTTGCAATGCAATTTTTGTGTCAATATCACTTTAATGCACCCAATGAGTAACCACAAAGACTATTGAGTTTAACATCGAGAAATTACAATTCAAAGTCATTTGTTTCGTAATGTAAGTTGTAAAAACAATTATGTGAAACTTTAAATAAAAACGTGGGCATCCATTTGAAACTTCACATATAAAAATGACAATCATTTGTAGTGTATATCTTTAATATCCATTTCAATTTTTTTAATCTACAATTATGAAGAATTACAAGGACAATCTCATAACATTGTTATTTCTTGAGTAAAAATCAGTCACAATAGTATAAAGTTCAATAACCAAATGCCTTAGTAGAATTGGTGATTAATGGATGAAGAAAGTAGGTTATTTGACATTAAGAGTTGTGGGGCAAGGGCAATTAAAAAGAATTGACTTGTTTCAATGACCTTGATGAAATCTAATGAAAAAACTTAGATGATAAGTTGATCTGGCAATATTATTTTAATGATTACATGTGGGCTTGTTGAAATAATACCTTAAGGAAAACATTCTTTGTAAAAGTTTGACACTAAGAATGTCAAAAAGAATATTGTTTTGGGTATTATGTGAAGGAACATTAAATTTTCCCATCTTATTATTATTTAATAAATTAATATCCATATTTTAAACCACCTAAACTTCAATTTAAATTTTATGTTTGCATTGAATTTTGGTGCCATAATACTTAAGTTGGTCAAATACTAAGTTGCATAATGATTAGATTTTTTGTTAGTTATGTTCTTTAGTAAAAGTAATAATGAAATATAATTTGACATTATAATAAATATTGGAGTTATTGTGCTTGAGAATTTCATTCAAATTTTTAGCATGACAAGAACATATTTTTCAAAATATTCAGTGATTTCAAAAAAAATTAATGCTTAACTAGGCTAAGTATTATAATGAATAATATTTATTTGAAATTTTAGTTTTAATTAACAACATGAAACATGGATGGATGTTATTCAACATGTAAGGACATAATGTTTAAAAAAAACATTATGCCATATCCTTGTTATTTTTTTGTTATCGTTTAAACTTTTAAATGTTAGGAAAAACCAAATTAATTTTTTTTTTAATGTATGTTTTGTTTTCCGTAAAAAATATATAATACCTAATGAATTACTTATGTTCTTCTAAGAAAATGGTTATAATTGTCTTAACCTTAGCCTTGGGCTCGTGACCAAGACAAGGGTTGGTAAGAGTGCGGGACAAAAGGGAGGCCCAGGAAACACATCTTATACTCCTGGGAGTGCAAGGAAGTGTGAGAGAATGAACCCTCACACTCCCAAAGCAACTTTCACTTGGGGAGTTAGAGTCCTGATGAACTCCCAAATTTTTAGGGAGCGATTGCAGGGGTCAAAACCCATTCAATTGAGGAGTTATTTATATCATTAAAAAGCTATTGAAACTTAAATGTCTAAAATGGGCTCGCATGACCCATTTGGACATTTGAAACACATGTTATGGCCAAAAGAAAGGTCGATAGTAAAATTGGCAATTTGACTCCCAACCACTAAAAGTCGAGAATCGACCTAATCTCCTTGCGTGTAAGTGTTGTGCGACATACCGTTTGAAAGTTCTCGATGAGGACTACAACTTTGCTTGAGACTTCATTTCAATCAGAGGTTTGCACACAAAGTTATGGAGCCCCAAAGTCGTGAAAGTCCCAACTTTGGGAATTTCGAGACTCCCATTTGGGAGTCTCGAGACAAAATGCTATTTGGATGTGGGCCTCATGGAGAGGCACAAAGTATACTATAAGGGGGAAGGTGGTGGCTTCCCCCAAGTCTGAGCTGTGGTGATCCTTGTGAGTTCGAAGTTGCCCATGGCTTATCCTAGCACCAAAAATGCTCCAATTATGCACTAACCAATTCGTTATTTGGTTTTATGCAGGTTCATGTGAGTGATTAAGTGCTTGTCATTCTTCCTAGTCCCATCTGGAAACTCCAGCATGCCCCTTTACCCCCAGAGTGCTATGAACCAAAGAACGTGCCAACTCCTTACTCTTCTGTTGGTTTCATTTCAGACTCACATTTGAGTCTATCAAGGAGCTTGGGGGTGTGTCAATAGTGAAATATTTATGTTTTTGTTTTGACAACATTTTCTTGAAATTATTTTATGCTTGTAATATAACTCATGAATAAATACATAAAATATGTTTTTTTGGCAAAAAAAAATGTTAAACTAACTTGTTTCTTTTGCTATCAAAAAATAACAAAAGATAATTCAACTATGTGATAGTGGCCTTGATCAAACTTATAGACACTTAACTAAAAATTCAAAAGCACCATTTGTTTTCCTTTTTAAAAATTGAGGGAAAATTTTGAGATTTTTGGGTGAAAGGATTTGAAGGCTTGTAATTTTTTAATCACCTCAAGCCTTCAAGAACTCATCAAAGTTGAAAGTAAAAACTCAAAAACATTATAGTAAAATGATTTGGTTGATAGGCCTAAAATTGGATAGGATGCAATTATATACAAGCTTGGCACACTCACATGAGTCCCATGTTTTCAGTAAAGTTTACATTATATTCCACTTTGGGTATGAACTCTAAACTTTCAAATCATGAAGGTCCATCTATGTTGGAAATTAAACAATTTATATGTCATAGGAAATTATTTGGTAATTATTTCATTTTTCAAAATTAAATTTGACGATAAAAATGGTCTTTTAAAAAAACATTAGCTTGATATTATATTATATTATGTTGACATAAAAAATTTCAACAATTATGATTGATCATTGCACTTAGTGTCAAGATGAAAATATCTCATTAAAAGAGAAATATTAAGTACACATGTTTTTTTTTCATGACTAGTAACAAGCAACAATGACTCCACTTTATCCAACAACTTAAGGGAGTTCTAATAGAAATTGGAGCTATTATTGAGCACACATAAGTAAATGATTGATAAATCACCTACCTATTAAATTGAATAACAAAAATAACAATAAATTTTTAATACAACTTATATAATTGTTTCAAGTTTTCAAATTTTCCAACATTAACAAGCATGTACTTTCTTTAATTTTCAAGGTTTTAGGCAAATAAGTTTTTTAAAAAACTGACATTTAAAAAATATAATTATTGTTGAATTTGAAAATGCATTATCGGATTTAAACCAAATATTCAAATCAAATCCAAACTAATGTTGGGAAGGTGAATGTAAATGGTTTACACTTACCTTGCCATTTTTTTTGGCGTTTGGACTTACCTTACTTATTGTGTAAATATCATTATTTACAACTAATTTTACATGTGGGAAGAGTTTTTTTTTTTTTTTTTCATTTACACTTACATGGCCACTTGTAAATGTATATTTGAAGATAAGTGTAAATGAATTAGGTTTTGGGGGAAAAAAAAAACTCCACCCACAACCATCATTGTTTAATAACTCATATGTACTTCACCCTACTATATTTTTATTTTATTTTTCTTTACCCTCTTCTTCCTCTTCCCCTTTCTTACTTCTTTAAAAAAGAATCATAGCTACCTAATTAATTCTTTCATGCCTCCACTATTGCCCACCTTTTTTTCTTTTTTCCCTTGCTTTGTTCGACTTTGGTAGTTTCTTTGGTTGCTTTTTGTTGGCTTTTTAAGTTTGTTGTGGGGCATTTTTATAAGGGCGGGGAACAACAGATTGTCCCCCAAAAAATAATCTTAATTTTTTTCACAAGATACCCAACATGTATCATTGAAAAATAAAGGTAAAATAAAAAGGGAGGAGCAAGTTGGTTCTTTGATAATAATTTTTTTACAGGATCATCAAGACATTAAAAACTATCATGGACTTATATGGTGGGTAAATATAGATCATTTACAGTTACACAATTGAACACAATTTTTGAAATGGATTTACACAATTTTACACTTACATAGAGGGTATGCCTAAAACAATGTATTTTATTATTATTATGAACTTTGCATGTAAATCACATGATTCATGTAATATAACAGCGGAAATGAAATGAAGTAAGCCAAACTCCTTGTAAGAATAATGTATTGGCATAACTAATATATGTGGGAACACAATAAAACTTATTATGAAATTGTTGAAATCTTTCTTTCTTTCTTCACTAGAGTTAAAAATAAAAATGAATCAAAAGTCTAGTGATAAAAAATAAATTGCACAATTAATGTACCCAATGAACCCTACCTATTAATATCTTAATATTTGCACCAACAAAGTTTTTGTTGCACAACACTTCATTCCACTTTGTCTCTCCACTTTGCATGTTTTTTGCATGCAAATCATGGGCCACATGCAAAATATGTGTAGATATTGAAAATAACTTATTTGCAACCACTCTCATTGGTTCAATTTATTTTTTTCATTTTTTCATATAAAGAATTTGGAAAATCTTGACCAAAAAAATTTAGCTAAATTAATCAAATTTACACTAGAGAAAAATTCCAAAACTTTCCCACTTTCTTTGTTAAAAACCAGTGAAATTTTGCCAGAAAAAATAATATTACATTGGTTTTGAAAAAAATTCACAAATATATGAAATCCTATTAGAGCATTACAATATTCCTTTAATTAAAATAATTCCACAAAACAATCCAAGGCACCAATTCTAATGATGTCATTGGTCACGAAGGTTTTTTCTTTGCCCATAAGAACAAAGTTATTAAATACCAAAATTGAAAACAACCTTTCTATTCAACCATTCGGTCCATTCACATTTCAATTCATTAGTAGATATAGCCTATGCCATTGACCCACATGCGAATTGGTTATCCAATATTTTCCTTCCAAACCATTTTTTGTAATTTAATTAGATTTGTAATGACAAAAAAAACTCAAAATTTAATATTTCATGCACCTTAGGTCTAAAAGTTTCCAAATCACCTTTGTTAAATCCTACTTAATGAGAGTTTTGTAATAATACCAATAACATGCACAAAATTCTTCTATAGTTTTTTGTTTTGATTCAAACTATTTTTTAGTGAAAAAATTGTTCAACATTCAATAACATTTCCACCAGAAGGTGAAACACTATGAAACCAACACGTTGCACCTCTACTTATTGAAGGCTTTCCAATAATACCAAGAGCATGGCAAGAAGTGCTGTGGTTTGGAAGATTTCAATCCAACAAACAAACAACACAAATTTTTCCTTTGTTCCCAACATTCAAATTCCCAATGGACTCCTAATGCCCTTTCCTAATAGGAACTTGAAGAGAACATGTTGAGAACAAATGAAAAAAATCCTTCCCCCTCCCTCCCTGCCACCCAAAATTTAAAAAGAAAAAAGAAAAAAAATCAAGGCACAGTGAGTGCACACTAAACCTTCCCATTGGCTACATGAAATTTCTATGTTCCAAAACTATTCATCACCATTATTGGCTTGGGCTAATAGCCCCATTATAAATTGAGGGTACTTATTTATTGGAGGAATGAGTGTTTACCCTTTTTGCTCGTATATATAGGTGTGAAATGGAAGAACTTTGGGCAAAACATATGGGATAAAAAGTGTGGTGCTATTGGGAACATATTAGGGAAGCCCTTGGGAACTCTATGGGAACACGTTGCTTTTTCTACAACTTTCTATGGTTGATTGTCATATTGGCTACAAACAAAAAATCTTGACAAAACTCTAAAAGCTACTAATGTTTTTTTTTTTTTTTTTGTCAATTTTGTGGTGAAGCCAAGGTGGAAATACTTTCATATTAGATTTACCCAAATCTATTTAAAAATTAAATATAAAATTAAA
>Ga0116231_10008224_pt1 | contig 18429 bp, 16 predicted proteins | sample S1TSphgellanicum_2_FD_89695 | JGI IMG/M metagenome (GOLD analysis project Ga0116231, IMG submission 89695) | Host-associated microbial communities from peat moss isolated from Minnesota, USA - S1T2_Fd - Sphagnum magellanicum MG | ecosystem: Host-associated > Plants > Peat moss > Unclassified...
GACAAAAAAAAAAGAAAAAATTTTAATAAATTTAAAAAAAATTTTTTTTTATGTTATTTTTTAATAAAAATAGAAAAAAATTTTTTTAAAAAAAATACACACAAAAAAAAAAAAAAAAAAAAAAAAAAAAAAAAAAAAAAAAAACTTAAGTAATGTGTAAAAACCCTATTTCTAAATAATTATTAGACTAAAGTCTTGCTACATTCTAAAAAATTAAAAAAACAAATCTAAACCACCAAATCTAGCAATCCCATTTGTTTCGGGAAAAAATGTTAACACCTACACACAACCTTATTTTGTTGAAAATTTAAAATGATGGTTTTTTTCTACTGTTTCCAATGGTCATTTATACTTTTCACAAACCTACCAAATATTATTATATATTTAATTATTATTTCACTCAAAATAACTAAAAATCTTTTAGGCCACTAAACATAATAATTTCATTCCCCATAACATATTTTTTTCACACTTAAACACATGTACGCAACTATTATTTGTGGTCACAATTCATGTTGAATAAGACACCATGTGGTGTCCAATTGTTTATAAATCACAATACTAGTCACAAAAACAACTAAAATTTCATCTATTTTTGGATGCCACTAATTTTGGATGATATAATTGCACTTTTCATCATCATTTTCATCTAAATTGACAATAGTTGGAAGTTATAGCTGCATATGTAGCTTAAAACCATTTTGTAGTCACATATGCCATTATAAGTTAGTTTTACCATGGTGCCATAGAGGATAGTCGCATCAGTAATCACAAAAATGATTCATTTGGACACAACTTGCAAACACATGGGTTGGAATGGACAAGATTCTTTGTAGTGAATCTAGGTCCAATACATAGCTAAAAATCTAGTTCCAATATATTATAAAAGTCTAGGTTTGGAATAATCTAGATCTTATTGACAAGGTGCTAGTAATTCACATCAATTCACCTTGGAATTTATTTTAATGTTTATGTTTTTCAGTCTCGATTAAAAAGGATTTTTGAAAGCTTGAAAAACTTATTATTGGTCTAAACACAATCAAAGGAGTTAACCTCCAAGGGTAATGTCAAAGTCTTTTTCCAAAGACTTCATGTGACATGTGGTATTCATGTGTTGGTTTGTAATTTAAATTTTTTAATTTTCTATACCATGTTTACTATTGTGTTTTCCATATATATATATATATATATATATATATAGACTACATCTTGTTTTTATATCATGTATATTGTACATTTGTGTTCTTTACCACATAAGAGTGAATAACTTTTATTAAAATTACATCTTCAAAATTATAATTTTTAAGGCTAGAAACATGTTTGAATCAAAGAAGTTCAAATATATTGTAAAAAAAATTCTTTGATTTCAATTCTTATTTATCTTTTAATCATCAATGTTAATATACTCTCCAATTTTTAGAAGGAACAATGCACATTTGACAAGAAAATAAAATGCTTAAAAAATATTTGTTCATTTTAAAGGTTTGAGTGCTTTAAACATGCTTGAAAAGACTTTTGATTTGCATCAAATTTTTATTATTGAAAGTTTGCAAGTAATGGAACCTATTCCAAAAAATATGTTGAAAATTCAAATTAGTGTGTTAGCCTTATGATTTTTCAAAGATACAAAAATTCAGTTTGAAGTAGTTTCCACCCCTTAGGTGGCTCATTTGATTGTGTTTTGACCCAATTTTGCATTAGGATTCAACTAATTGGAAGTAATATTTAATATTTCCATATATTCCATAAAGGTTTAAATTCACAATAAAAGGACCAATTCAAAGGTTTTTTTACACATTTTTTAATACTTGTGATAACTTATCATATTTTGCCATGTCAACAATTAACCAAGCCATTGCTTTTAAACAATTAACTGTGCAAGTTTTAGTCATTACCTATATTGTGAACTTACCCATTTCTATTCCAAAATTGGAAGAATCACCCATGCATTCACTTTTTCTTTATGTGTGTGTGTGTGGTACACATGGGTGCTTTGGGTATGCTTGAATCACATTGTTGATAACACTTTTGTGAAATGGTGTTACATAGTTTTGGAGTCTCATCACTTTTGCTATTTGTACATGTAGTTCTATTATTTGATGCAACATTGTAATTATTCACTTTTGATTGTTTATGCTAACCTTGCCTTGCATTAAGCTAAGGATAAAGGCTTTTTTGATATGTCTTAAATGCAAATATAGGTTCCAAAATTTTCTGCACTATTTTGCATGTGTTCATGATGGGTTCATAAAACAAAAATTTCAACCATTTTATATTATGCAAGAATTGTTAGGTCATGCCTATACAATTGGTTTACATGCTTATTTGATGGAAAAACAACCAAGGTGCCACCATTCATCTATCAAAGTAGTCCACTTGAATCTTGTTTAATGTGACACCCTTGATTAGAAGGCATGTAATAAAACAAGCGAATTTGAGTTGTTGTGCCTTTCTTGTTTTTGCCATTTTCCCTTTTGTGTATTACATAATAGTAAAATGTTGCATGCTTGTAGTGCACATACAAGAAGGATGAATTGTAAAATTATGAATTCAAAGTATGAGTTTTAATTTTTTGGAGTGGACTAAAAGTTGACATGTATTTTTAACAATTTGGTATTCAATTCATTGAAACTTTTTTAGAATCCTCGAAACTCAATTTAACAAATGTCATATCAAAAGCTTAGATGAAGTATCCAAATTTGGCCATAATGACCATCAAATCAATAACAAAATTAAGCTTCCCATATTAGCAATATCCTTTCCATACCTACCAAACAATGGTCATTAAAAATTCAGGCCATTTCCTTTTGATCATGGTATTTGTTTGTTCTATTTGCGGGAAATTTTATTTATTTTTGTTTTTAAAGCAATGTTGACAATTTAGTCATTTTGAATACTAGTTAAATGTCATATATAAATAACGAAATTATATATATATATATATACACAACTTGTCATATCCTCACATTGAATTGTCATATTTCACACAATTAATGCCAACATATAATTTAGACATTTTATACTAAAATTTACAATGGATATATATAGATAATAATTTATGGTACCTTTGATCTTTCAAGACTTGAAGATGATTTCATAAGTAACATGTACAAAGATATTTGGGAAATAGGATTGGTAACCCTCCATTTAACAATTCTAGATTTGGAATAAGGAAAGCCAAGTTTAGGGTGAAAAAATAGTACAAATGGGTCATTTTAGGCAACAATTCCAATATTTTATTAATATGATAATGCACAATAAGCTTGAATTTTGGTGGAAACCTTTTAGCAACTCTTAATTCAAGAAAAAAGAATTTGGAATGTGCATGAAAACTAATGAAATTCAAAGTTCATTTTTAAGTAAAAAATATTCTTCATCTAACAATTAGATACATAAGATTGCATAAAATATTCAATGTACACATGATATATAACATACATTTTGATTTCAAATTTGATAGCTATAAGGCTTCATGTTTGTAATTCAAAATCATTAACAAATGAAAACAAAGTCCTCATGTTCCTTATCAATGTTTCTTTGATGAAAATGTTTAGTAATATATTTTTTAAAGCTTAAAAATGGAAAAAAACATGCATTTGATGATGAAAGTGATAAGCAAATGCAACAACTTTCCTCAATTTTGGTAATTTCTTTTGCTTATATATCCTTATCATTCATAACCTAAAACTTCATGGAAAAATATCATTTATAAACTCACTTTTGAAGTATATATATTTTAAAATAATTATGTGAAGGTTCTTAATTTGTTCAAAATACTTACCAAACATAAAATCTTCATCATTTGTTGAATTATTTTGAAAAATTGATTGGGCCAAGTTTCAAGCTTCTTAAAATTCACATTTTATGAACAAAATTAGACAAACAATTTCACATGCAAGAATTTTTTTTTGAGTATAATCTTTGGGGAGTCTAATGCATTTTCACCTTTTATATTAGTTCAATGGTGCCAAAAGTTGGAAAATGCAAAGTTTGTAAATGATTAGATTATTTGAATATCCAAAAAATGCTCTGAAGTTAGAATTTGGAGAGGAATGGAAGGTGAGTGATACAATACATCTATGGATAAATGTCTAGTTTTTTTGCATACATGGATAGTGTTCATGTTATGCGATGTGGCATTTTCAATTCCTTTTTTTCCAAATGCAAAATTGATGAAGGAAAGAATTGGGCAAAACTTATGCATTGTTGAGCATGCATCAAAAGGTATTTCACTATCTTTATGTTGCTTGCTATGTCTTTTTTGAAAGTGGGCTTTAACCATTGATAATGATAGTTGTTTGAACTTGCAACATGATCATGATCCAGTTTCTTCCCAAAGTTTGTGAAAACATTGTATACAACCCCACATTGTGATTAATAAGTGCATATCATGGACATCTTACCTATCATAGTAATGAAGTTGAATAAAAAAACCACATAGTTCTTGACTTGTGCTCCCATTTTAAAAGTACAAAAACTATTTTTGATAATAATCCTAAAATGTTAGTCTTCTTGGAATGCAATGCTCATGTAAATTCATTATGAGTTTTTCTCCAAATTTCATATTTTGATACATATGAATGTAATGAAAAGATTGGACCATTGTTGTTGGGTCCAAGCAAGATAAATTTAATAGTTCATGGTAGTTGAAATTTTCAAAATATATTTAGAAAGTAGATTTGGTAGGATTTTTAACATGCTAAGTGTTTCCTTTTTGAATAAAAACTAATGATTTCTATACAATTTGTTATAGGGAGCTCTAGAACATGGCCTCAAGGTTATGGAATTTCATTTTTTTTTTCAATTTACTTTAAAAAAAATAGAAATATGTTTTAATGAGTATTACATTTTTATACTTCAAATTTACTTGATATCCTTTAAATATTTTAACATGATTATAATGAAGTGTAATCATGTGAACTTTATACATATGTAAGTTTTTATTTATTTTTGTTTCCCTTTACCATAATCTTTCATAAACTTATAATCTACAGTCTACTTTGTAAAAGGAGACAATAATCAATGTTTATGCATTACCTTAAAACTATCCCTTCAAACCATAATGATCTATATTTTAATTAAAAACGTAATATTTATAATATTTAAGAATGAGTGTACCAAAAAAAATTCATTAAAGCAAATAGATTTATTATAAATCTAACAAATTGGCTTCAAGGTAAAAACACAATCAAAGGAGCCACCCAAGTGAGTGGAGACTTCTTAAAATTGAATTTTTATATGTTTGAAAGATTACAAAAGAAGCATAATATTTTAGATTTTCATAAATGTTTTTGGAATATTTTCCACTAATTACGATGTTTATAGATTCAAAATGTGGCATAAATAAAAAATATTTGCATGTTCAAAGGATTCAAACCTCAAAAGTGGACAATCCTTATTTTTTTCAAACATTCATTTTTTATTACCAAGTGTGCACCATTCCTTCTAAAAATTGGAGAGGATTTTAACATTGATGATTAGAAGGGGCAAAAAGATTTGAATTGATAAAAATTGTTTTTATAACCAATTTGAACACATTTGGTTCAAACATGCTTTTGATTCTGAAAATTATAGATTTTGAAAATGTGGCCTTAACAAAAGTTGTTCATATTTATGTGATAAAAGGCATGAATGAATAATATATATGATATAAAATCATTTTTTAATTAAAAAAATCTAACATGTAGTGTTAAATTAAATATTCAAAATACAAAATTTTAAGTTATAAACCAACACAAAAATAACACATGTCATGTGCAATCTTTGGAAAAAACTTTTACCTTGGCACCCTTGGCACCTTTTACCATGTTTTCACCCTTCAATGAATTGGCTTTTAACAAATGTCTATTGAACCACTCAAATAATCATTTATTGTGTTTATTAAAAATAATTAATTTAACATATTTTTATGTGTTGTATTACATATTTGTGAGTGATTGAACACAATAAAACCTTGTGACCAACGAAAAAGCTATGGATTAATCAAAGGTTATTTAATGTCAATTTAAGAATATCATAATTAAAAGTAAATGATTTTATTTGTTAACAAAAAATATGATTGAAGTAAAAAAAACATGTTATTCTTAAACCTACAAATATTTGATTTGAAAACCTCAAAATCCAAGTTCTATTTTAGCACAAACACATACATGTGATTTTCAAAGGTTTCATATACATTTATTCCTTAAATTATTATTTTTTCTTAAAAAATCTTGGGAGAAATAAAATGGTGCTACATGCAAATGTGTATTCTTTAAATTAGAACCATTTCTAAACATTTTTCCCTGACAAGTGTAGCATGGTGATTATATTTGCCACTTCTTCTGGTGGAATTTGTACAACAAAATGGGAAGTCCAAGTAGCATAGGATGCAAACCCCAATAAAACCCCTTAACCCCTAAACATTAGGGCTGACCAATTTGGTCTTCTTTTCAGTGTATATTGGCTTTCCCTGACATTTACAGGTTAATACACACCAACAAAAATACAATGCTCAAGACTTCTAGTTGAAAACTCTTGTTAGAAGTAATACATTGAACATCACCTTCCATTGCTTGGTGCACAACATTGCTTCTTCAACAATTTTCCCAATTAGCCTTTTATTTTTGGTAACAATATTTCAAAGATGGAATGAATCTCTTGTCAAATGTGTTGTGGAGCATCTTTCCTTGCAACCAATGGTTCTAATCTTCATATACAGTTAGGGTTTATTTGCATGTAGAAAAGAATCCTCTCACTATCAATGATGAGTTGAATAGGTACATCAAATTTTTTAAAAAAAATTGAAATTAAAATTAAAATTATTCTTCTGGGCACTTAATCTAACATGAGTCATGGGCTTCCATAAACTTGTCCCAAATCGACCATTTTCAAACCAACAATTAATAATACCTAATTCTAGTTAAACCCTTGCTGATCAAAATCCAAGGAATGTTGATATCCTTCATTGCTTTGCAACCTATGGTCAAGCTTTATACAATTGTTTCCTGAAGCCAATTCTTAGAATAATATGTAGCCTCAGGTTTTACTCTATTTGATGAGGTTGGATGTAATACTACTTGGGATTTGCATGACCTTTCAGTTTTATTTTTTAACACTATACACAATAAGATTGGCATGAATGTATCAACAATCTAGTGTAATATTATCATGTTATGTTCCAACAATTTTTTAAAAATTAATTAAAAATTAATGATAATTTTAAAAAATGTTTTCTTATAAACTTGGTATATTTTGAGAGTGACATCATTTAAGCTTCTCATACTTGTATATATATTTGGATAAACCAGAGTACCTAGGCTGGTTCAGCAGCAAGGTGTTTAAAAACAATAATATTTTGCAATTAGTTACTATACTAAATAATGAAGCTCGTGTGCTTGAGAGAGTTTCTTTCAGATTTTCGGCAATGGCATGTAGGTATTTTTCAGCATTTTTGGCAAATCTAGAAATAATTAATTAGTGCCTACTAACCAGCCTAGGCCTTATGTATACATAAAATCCGTGTACATTGGGGGTCTACAAATTTTGGCTTCTCAAGAGAATATAAAGAACCCCAACAATCCTCCACCCCCAAAGAACATGAGTAGTAGTAGCATTTGCATGGTTCTAAACTACTCATGGTAACAGGCTTCTTGACTCCAGCCAATATTATTTCAACAGTTTTACAAATAATATAATTAGTGTTTAAGCTGCCAAGGTACTAGGTGGTGGTATAACCCCACAAATTTTTTATTTTTATTTTTTAAAATGGCCAGAAAAAAATTCAAATTTAGTTGAGTTTATGAAGAGAAAAACAAAGAGAAAAGAAAAAATTCCCAATTTTTAATGTGGAAACAAACACCCCTCTCCCCCCCCCCACCCCCCCACTTCAAGCTAGAACCAGTGGTTTTTTTTTTCTCTCCCCCTCAATTTTGTGATGTTGCTCAAGTGGTGATCATCCATAAGTATATTGCGTCAAATTTGATGATATTCACAATATGAAAGTAGAAAATCTTAAATACCCTTTCATATCGCAAGCCATTGTGGTGATTTAGAAATAAAATAAAAATTGGAGTTTCTTTTTCTCCCAGAAAACAAAGAAGAAAATTGTAATATATATATATATATATATATATATATTTCAATTTTTTTTTTGGGAAAAATGGCAACAATTAGCCACACAAACCACATATATATATATATATATAAAATCACTAGCTAAAAGTGGTGGATCTACTACCCAAGGAGGGGGGCCTAGTTGTTTGGCAGTGGGTAACCGAATGAAAGGACGCAAACAACGAACAAATGAAACAGCGGCCGGAAAGAGAAAATGGGCATATCCCAAGAAAGGTAAAAGAAAGAGGAAAAAAAGCGAAAAGAAAGGAAGGGGGAAAAGAAAAAGAAAAAGAAGAGACTAAAACAGACGGCAGATCGGGCAGATCGGGCAGGAAAATGAAAAACAGTGCGCGCGCCGCCGCCTTGGGAACAGGGACCCGGGGGACAGGACGTTTTCTCCGGGGCCGGGGAAAAAAAAAACCCAGAGCAAACAAGAAAGCCAAAGGGAAGGCGCTGCTGACGCCCTCCTCTCTCTCTCCTCCCTCCCTCCCTCCCTCCCTCCCTCCTCTTCTTCCTCTCGTAACGACCATTGCAACACTTCCCCACCCGCCCCCTCCGCTGCAAGCTCTCTCTCAGCAGAGCCTGCCCCACACACACACATACTTCCTTTCCTTCCTTCCTCTCTTCCTCTGGAGTCTTTCCCCATCATCAATTGCATGTGCAAGCGAGCCACAGACAGAGACAGACAGACAAACAGAGACAGACCTGAGTGTGTGCTAAGATTGAACATTCGTTCAGAACCAAATTTTCATATACAAACTTTAGTATTGTTTCTGGTGCGTACTCACATTGTCGTCGCTCCTCGCGTCGGGAATCCTCCTTCAATAGTGACTTGTAGGCAAAAGCAAGACCAAAAAAGAAGAGAAGAAAAAAACATCTTTCCAAACCCCATAATTCATGACGTGAAAAAAGCTTGGTTTAATCTGATTTGAAGAAGAAGAAGAAGTTCAGAAGGAGGAGGGAACTTGGACAGTTTACCTGATCAGGATGAGTTCGGTTGTTTTTCTTTTTTGGTTTTTTTGGGGTGCGTTTCTGAATCGAGTCTCTCTCTCAGATCTCCGGATCTGCAGTCCTGCGGGCGCCCTTGCAAGCGCTCTTTAGTCTACTTCCTGATCTTACTGTACTCTGCCTGGGGCAGTGCTGGAGATTTGGAATGAACCCATTTACCTATGTGAAGCAGATTCTTCGACCCCAATTCTCTGCAGTACTAGGTCTACGCCGGTGTCGCTGGTGTGCAGCCCAGTGAGTGCATGACCCCACCACTAGTCTGTCTGTGGTAGGAGAAAAAGTAGATCTACTGTTGTGGTGGTGGTGGTGGTGATGGTGTCATGAAGAGAGAGAGAGAGAGAGAGTCAGAAAGAGAGCGACACACGGAGAGAGAGGGAGAAAAGAGGGGGGGTGGTCATCAAGACAGACAAAGAGATTTTCTTCTTCTTCTTCTTCTTCTTGACTTGATGAACAGGAACTCAGTGACCCAATGAACAGTAGTAGCCAACAAGCAGCAATGGGTGGTGCTTTAGATTCAAGTCTTTGTAGTTGAAAAGCATTTATACGCATTCTCAAGGGACTGAGAACCTTTTGTGCATGTTGCGGTTTTGTTTTCTGCTGCTGCCTTGTCCAAAGGCTAGCTGCAGGCAGGCCGGAGAGCCTGCTGTACTGCGGATGATCTCAGGTTTGTTGTTGTTGTTGTAGGACATGCTCTGCTTGTGGTAGGCTTGCTGGCTGGCTGGCTGGCTCTTGACTCTTGAGGATCATCATCATCATCATCATCGCGCCGCTGCACAGACTTTGCATTTTGGGTCAGGCATAAAGAGAGAATCCCATAGCATGCAAGGTTGTGATGATCACACTTCTTCCCTTTTTGTTCAATGTAAGCAACCGCGAGAGAGAGCGAGCTCGATGACCGATCGCGGACGGACGGAAGGAAGAAGACGAAGAAGAACTACAGCACATGACACAGCTCGAGCGACGACTTTTAGATCACATGCAGCAGCAGCAAGAAGCACATGAGATCAGCCTTGCAGGCCGCCTTTGACAAGGGTAAGCCTGTGTAGCCGCAACAGTCTTCAAGAGCATTCTGATGTCTGCTGGTGTGTGTGCGTATGTTGTGAAGGATCCTAGAGACGTATGTTGAGCATCATCTGCCTAGTATTGCAGGAGAGCTTGAAATTTTGTCATTCCTGGAGAGTGGAGAGGAAGGAACTCCAACGAGCATAGATGTAGATCATCATCATCATCACTTTGTTGTAGAGGAATTGGGTAGTCTTTTGTCGAGCTTGAACTCGTCGTCGAGTGCAGTAGTATCAACACATGGATCCAGATTGTAAGTTACAAAACAGATCAAAGCTGCAGGGAGCTGCTGCCGGCCGGCCGGCCATCATCAAAAGAGAAAGCTCGCTTCTCATCATCAACTCACCAAGCTCTCAATGCTGATAACATTCTTTTGTGACGCAAGCAGAGTTGGGATGTTTGGAGAAGCTCAGGGGCCGCGGGGTTTCTTCACTCTGCCACGATCACTGGGCTGTTGTCGAGTAGGAAGCTGAGCTTCTTTTTTAGATTGGTTTCCGGGAGATTGTTGCAGGCGGCCGGTGGGTTGGAGAGATTTGAAACTCGTTGCAGGGTGATGAGTATCATGTGCCTCCTGCAGTTGGGGGAAGGAGGCAAGTCTACGAGAATGCCGAGCACCACGTGCACGAAGGCGGCGATGCAGGCGTCCGGGAACCAAGCTCCTCCTCCTCCTCCTCCTCATGGCCAGCAGCTTCCCAACCTGGGAAGCTTACAGTATAGCAGCAGCACTCTGAGCCTGAGCTTCGATGACAAATTCCGCTGCAGCAGCAGCAACAGCAGCTTGTTTCCCACGACGTCCAGCTGCTATGAGCAGCAGCGAGCTGCATCCGGTACTAGTGCAGGCTCCGACATCCGAGCGATCAATGAGGCCTTGGCTTTCCGGGCACTGAGTATGCAGTCGCCAGCAGCAGCAGGCGCGCATGAGGGGATGATGCAGTGGGGCAGCTGCAGACGCGCGCCCGCTTCACAGGTCGATCATCACAGCTGCTTGTTCTCCTCCTGCTGCAGCGAGGAGGAGGAGGAGGCGGAGGAGGAGCTGGAGATGGAACTGCTGCATGGGGGCGGTGACTGCAGCAGCATGGGGAACGATATGATGATCAAGCAGCAGCAGGACCTCGACTCCACCTGCATTAACGCGGCCGAGGAATCCGAGAATTCATTGCCAGGTGCCGGTGGTGGTTCTGTAGCTGGCTGCAACAGCAAAGATCATCTTCATGCCGTCGACGGCGGCGGTGTGCATGAATCCAAGCTTTGTCCCCGAGGTCACTGGCGACCTGCTGAGGATGAGAAGCTCCGCGAGCTTGTTTCTCAATATGGCCCACAAAACTGGAACCTCATCGCCGAGAAGCTCCAAGGCCGATCAGGTACTAGACTACTACTGCATCATGATGTTCTCTACCAAGACTTTCCTGCTGCAGGTCGACATCATTGCGGGTGCAAGTCGAAGAACCTGCTTCTTCTTATTCTTCTTGTTCTTCTTGTTCTTCTTTTTCTTCCGGGTGCTCTGCGAGAAGGTTCTTCTAAGCAGACTGGAGTTGTTGTTGTTGTGGTGCTGTTGCTGCAGGTAAGAGCTGCAGGCTGCGATGGTTCAATCAACTGGACCCACGGATCAACCGTCGGCCATTCACAGAAGAAGAAGAGGATCGCTTATTGTCAGCGCATCGCTTCCACGGCAACAAATGGGCGATGATCGCCCGCTTGTTTCCAGGTCGCACAGACAACGCCGTCAAGAATCATTGGCACGTAGTCATGGCACGCAAGTTCCGAGAGCGCTCACGTGCCTACGGTCGTCGCAAACCCCAACACCACCAGCAACAGCAACAACCGCACCACCACCACCACCAACAACAGCAGCAGCAGCAGCAGCTGTGTCGCTTGCAGAGAGCCGGGAAACGCAGCACCGGTTCCATGACACCAGCTGCCGATTCTCTCACTGCGTGGATGGAGAAATACACGCTCGCAGCGGCCGGCTGCAACAACGGAAGTGGTACTGGTGACACTAGCACCTCGACGTCGCTGGACGCTTGTGTCTCCGGAACTACCACTGTCGCTAACGTCCTGTCGCCGCAGGAATTCAATTCCATAGACAACACTCTCTCCATGTTCTCCTCGCGCACTCCACCACCCCTTTCCAAGATGCCTCGCCTCTCTTCTTCTTCTTCTTCAGCTTCCCGGGACTCCAGAGACCAACAAAATTTACTTCTGGATCTGGACCATCATCAACAACAACAACAACAACAACAACAAAATCGTCATCAACATCATCATCATCATTTCCGAGCCTCCTGTGGCGGCTATGGCGACACTGCAAGCTGCTGTTTGCCTGCTGGAGCTTTACCCCATCAACAACAACCACCTGAGAATAATGCAATGATTCTAGGTACCCATCTTCTCATCCTTCAACTTTGAAATGTCATGTGTTTAGCATCTCGCACCCATCTCACAAAATCACAACCATCCCAATTCATTACATTAAAATGTGTTTATTGATTCTGGCTAATGATTTTAATATGTCAAACTTATAATGTACAAAAAAGCTTGCTCAGCTTGTTCAAATAATTTTACAATTTAAAAATAATAACTATGTCATTTTAAAGCTCTACTCAACAAGCATCTAAGAAATTAGAATGCAACGATTTTAAGTATTCATGTCATGATTCAACTCTGAAATGTGTGTTTAACATCTCACACATGAAATCACAAGCATCCCAACTCATTACAATGAAACTGTGTTTAATGACTATGGCTAATGATTCATGTAACACTAAGAATTTGTGAAAACTTGCACAACGTGCTTGAGTAATTTTTACAAATTTTTCTTTAAATTTGTGTCATTTATTTACATTTAGTTTAAAGATACCATTTTACCTGAGAATTCAATGATTGATTTCTAGGTACCCATGATCTGAGCTTGGTTGAAGATCTCTCACTGTTTTTCTCCTTCCTGCAACTTCCCATGATCATGTCTGAACATTTTCTTTGTGCTCAAGGGACCAATTCTTCTTCTTCTGATGATGATGATGATGATGATGCTCACTTGGCATGATCTTCAATTGAATGTGGCATCCATGTTTGTACAGCTGCAGCTGCATCCAGAGCTTTCCTACCAGCTGCTGCAACAACAATGCTGCTGGATGAGAAGCAGCTGCAGCAGACTATGAGTTCAAGCTCTGTGAACTTAGGACTTTTGACCAGAGCAGCAGAGGCAAGAGCTGAGAGAGGAAGCAGCTCCATGATAGTACCCAAAGCGCTGGATTCAGTTCGAGGACTGCAGTCCAAGACACCAGCAGCAGCAGGTCATGCAGGCCTCCAGCAGCTTGCCCCCCACTGGTTCCCATCTCTTCATGAACTCAACCAAAGAAAGGACCTCAATGCCGGATGCATGTTGCAGCAGGCAACAACAACAGCAGCTGCATCTTCATCAGCCACCTTTCCTTCTTGTGATCGGATCAAACAGTTTCAGGAACAAAGTCTGATCACTTGCAAAGACATGACTTCCCTCAGACTGGGCGGTGCTGCTGCTGCTGGAACTTCTTCCACATCCTCCTCAATCTCATGGGCCAGTCCAGTAGATCAACTGCAGCTGCAAGCTCATGCTACAGCTGGTGACCACGATATCCACGCAACTCAGGAAATTGCTGCAACAACACAATTGCAACCAGATCATCAGGCAGGCTGTTGCATCAGGTTCATTGATTTCCTGGGAGTGGGAGCATAAATTTTCCAGCTCTAGATCTTTGAAATCTGTGCCAAGTAGCGATCATGGTCCAGCTCCAGAATCAAATCAGACTTCCCCATCCTTCCTTTCTCTCTCTTGAGCTTGCTATCTCTCTCTCTCTCTCTCTCTCTTTTTCACAAGCGGAACAACAACAACACTGTAAATTGGAGATTTCACTGCACAACTTCAAGCTTGAATTTCAATAGGGATTTTACAGACAACCCCAGTACATGATGCTTTCTTGTCTGTTTCTCTTATAATGTTTTTTCAGTCTTTCAAATTTGCTACTTACAACCAGTTGAAGTTGTGGTTGATGGATGAGTTCACAAACAAACCAACAATGAAACAAGCGGATGATGACAACAATAGATCCAAGTCATGCTCTTTGAAAGCATGCATAATAATCCTTTGCAGCTGATGGGACTTTAGTTTCAAGGCAGCTTCAGAAGAGAATTAGAAGTTGAAACCTTTTTTTCTCCCCTCTGAATTGAGTGAGTGTTTATATGTGAATCAGCTGCAATCTCTGATTTTGTTGATGTTGATGATCATGATGCGAGAGTTGGAGTTTGTGTGACCAGACTTTGGAAACGGACATATGATGAGGATGTCTTCATCTGCCATTTGTATGTCCACCCATTCATGCATTCACCCAACTGTGCGAAAACCCACCATCATGGCGATTATGATCATCATTAGGGAGTGTGTAATTTGTAGCCAATACCTTCCAACAAGAAGAGTGAGCTCCAGGACACTTTTTTTGGGGGGGGCGTTTTAACTTTAGAGAGTTTATAGTATAACTTCTTGTAGCCTGACAAGCAAGTAGCAAACTGTCAGGAACTGAAATGTGAAATCATGACCTTAAAAAAATGCAACAAAACTTTGAGGTTGCATTTTTGTACCTGGAATTATATATATATATATATATATATAGAACTAAAGGTTCAAGGATCATTTACTTAAATGTTTTTGTTTTCTATCTCATAATCTTCTACTATTTCTTCTTGCCCAATGTTTTGAGATGTTCATGTCCTTGGCCTTGCTCCTGACCTTTTCCTTTTGCTTTGCTTGTATTTTATTTTTCAACCCATGAAAGACATTTCCTTGTCTTAAAAGTTGGCCACAAACCGGAAGTTAAAATTGCAATATCCAATTTTCATGGCCTTCATTGTTGCTGCTTGTATTGATCAATCCTAAGGCATAACCTCATGGGCAGTTGCAAATTTATCCATCAGGCTACAGCAGCAGTTAGGTAGCTGGCGTACACATGGACTCACCCTACATATGACTCAAAAGGGTGACCGACAGAGGGTCATGCCAAGAACGTAATTCAGCTTCAGACCCCTCTTCTCCTTATACGTCAACTACTTAAGGAAGAAGAGGTTGTGAAGCTCATAAGATCCTTCGCATGACCGTCATGCAGTCACCCTTGAGTTCATCTGGTCACATGGAAAATTTTGGTCACATGTAAAACAAACAAATGACTGAATTTTCAGTCTCCATCTACTTGACTCTATTATGTTGCAATTGTGGTAGAGACTCCTTTAAATGAGGATTCTGTACCCTGCCTGACTGCAAAGTTCAACCTGGGATCACACACACTCTCTCTCTCCAGGAAGTTGGCAACTATGAAGAACATTGCAATTGAAATTGAAGTAAATTGGGATCATGATGTGCAATGTACTTACTACTACAGCTGCTACTGATTTACTTCCATCATTTGGACAAATTATCATAATAAGAGTCTCCTCTGGATAGTGTCATTGTGGTTTACCTGTGAACAAAAGATTGTCAAAAGATTTGAGATCAGCTTCATTTTAACAGCCTTGGGTGAACCAGCACCCACACTGGTACCATGGCAAAAACCAGATCTGGTTCCAGTTTGGTTTTAGCTAATTTTGAACCAGAACCAATGGTTCTAACAACCAAACTGGATCACCACCTGACAATGGTAAAAAACCCTAAAATTCATCTAAATTGTTTCTGAATATTATGAATATCCTCAAACTTAGACTAAATCAGGGGCTCTGAGTTCAAATCTAACGTTTCTTGGGTTTATTGGATCACTACCTTAATAAGAGGCCTCACTCAAGAAGGTGAAGGTACCAGTGTGGGTGCGGGTTCATCCTGGCCCCATTTCAACTCTTTTGGCGTCTTTTCAATAAGAAATTGTCAAACCCTTGTCCATGCAAGCCAAGACAAACTGATAATAATGGATTGCCTAGTAAGTTAGCAATTATAAATCTTCTAATAGCTATCTCCATTCTATAATCTACACTATCTTCTTGTCTGTCTGTTTGTTTGTGGACCCAATCATCGGTTCTCATCTGAAAAACTCCCTTGGAGTGTGAGTACATTAGACAACTGCTGTGTGGGTCTTTTGCATTTTGTTAATACCCTCCACTTGCAGTGTTTTGGGGGAAATTTTCAGATCGCAACAAAAAACCTCCAGTTCCAGTATTTCAAAAACTTGATGAATCTGCTGTTTTCATGAAAGAACTGGCAAAGAACTTGGCAAGGGTTTATGGGTGTGGTTCTTTACTTTGTAGTTTTATTTGAGAATGGCAGTTATGGATCCAATTCCAGTTCTCCGGTTTCTTTAGGACATCAGTTCTGATAACCAGCATGGCTTCAGTGCCCATTTATAATACCCGCATGTTACACACACACACACACACACACACACACAAACTCCTCCATTGGAGCAGCATCAATAATGGTATGAAGAGATTCTTTGACACAAGCTGGAATTGCAACACATGCTTCAAATGCAAAAATAGCAGAATCCTATTTCTAGAATTTTTCTGGCTAACCCCGCTTGCTAAATTTAGTGAGGCATTGATCATCAATCAAGTGCACCAATTTTGTTTTTCTTGTCCTAGATCAAATTTAGAAACCTATTGGAGGGTGCTGGGTGAATTACCATTCTTGGATGATGTTGATGGCAAAATGTTGAACCACCACCCCACCCATGTGCCTTAAAACATGTGCCTGAAAATTGTGTTTCAGCAGGATTGCCATGTGGTGCAAGAGATTAAGGTGGAAGCTTGGGTGATGGGGATATCTACATGCAAAAGCTTATTTTATGGGAGGGAGGTGAGTTTTGTGTTTGCAATTTGATCTTTTTTTGTTGGCCTTGCCTAGTACCAAGGCAAGGATATTGTGTTTAGATTCATTATAGAGTATAGTAGCTTTTGGCCCCTAGGCAATAGGTCTATTTTTATATGAGGATTTTTGAAAGATGTTATTTTGGCTTTGTGTTGAAACTTGAGATTAGTTATAGAGTTATGATAATATCTTGAAGGATTTTGGTTGCTTTTAGAGGATTTTTTGAAGATTATATTTTTGCACAGTGAAATATTTGAGTTTCCATAATTCTTTCTTTTGCCTTAGTACTTTTTAATGTAAACGGCAAGGCCACCGTGTGACACACCCCTTGTTTTAATATGACTTTCCTTGTTACTAATTGTGACTGGGATTTGAGTTTTCATCATCATTGTTGTGCAGATCTTTGATTTTGTTATATAACCTTCAGTTCTGGGTTTTGGAAATTTGTGAAGAACAGGTGCAATTCAACCGGAGGTTGAGGGTATGTTCTTTGATTTGTTGAGAACAACTGGTCAAAGGTCCATCTAACCAAATCTTACCCACCAGTTGGGTTCTTTCTTTCAGAAAGAGAGAACCACACAACACTGTTTTATAAAGTACTGGCAGCAGGTTGCAACTACAACAGCACCAATCAGTCAGTCCCTTAGGTTATGAGCACAAAGGGCCAACAAGATTGAAAATCTGTTTTCAGCACTACTACAAAATGTGGGTGCAATTCACTAGTCCCTGTTCACTAGAACAATGAATTCATTACTTTTTCATTGGTCCCTGTTCATTATAACTAGTGAATTCACTCAAAATCCAATGAAATCACTTGGCGTACAGGGACACCTTTTGTTGTAATGCAGGTAGACCACTCAAATAACTTGAAACTGGGCATTATGGATATGATTTTGTGAACCTTTCTTGTCATAACTTAGCTATGGTTACAACAGCCTCATATTATCTAGTGCAAATGAGTGAGCAAACTTAAGAGTCAAAAGAATATCATTAGGTCATCTATCAAAAGATTATAAATTTTAGGGTTAACTGAGGAAAGTTGCATCAAGAACTCCAAACCTTACCAAAAAAAAAGGATTTATTTAGGAAAAGCCATATTTTTTGGCTCAATGGTATGTACTATTGTTGGCCAGCTCTCTTTTAAGAGAACCTCTGGTTCTGATTTTGGCACTAAATTTGTTTTTGCTCCGTTCTTTGGGTACAAGTTTAAGCTCAGTTCGTCAAATTCTTTTTAAACCCTGTTACTTGATAACCTACCCTTATGCATAACCAATGGTTAATTATTACTCAAAATATTTGATAACCTAAGTGGCACCCAAGTTCTATTTCCCATTTGAAACTTTTTTTTTTTTTTTTTTTTTAAATGAAAGGTTTTTTTAAATATTAAAAAACAATAGGGTTTAAAAAATTTTGGGGGGACTTTAAACCTTAAAGAGCTCTCTTTA
>Ga0116231_10008226_pt1 | contig 18424 bp, 17 predicted proteins | sample S1TSphgellanicum_2_FD_89695 | JGI IMG/M metagenome (GOLD analysis project Ga0116231, IMG submission 89695) | Host-associated microbial communities from peat moss isolated from Minnesota, USA - S1T2_Fd - Sphagnum magellanicum MG | ecosystem: Host-associated > Plants > Peat moss > Unclassified...
TGGAGAAAGACCTATCAATAACTTAATGTTACAAATGTCAAGAGATGGGACATTATTCAAGAAAATGTCCAAACTTGCCAACCTTGCCTATTAGAGAAAACGTGGGTTCTTCTATTCGAAGGTGTTCTTCAGAAGAGAAGGGTAAATCTTAAGTACATTTAATTGAATCAATGAGTGAAAAGCTTTGATAGGTTTAGAGGAAAGCCTCAAAATTCTTAAGGATGTGGTTAATGTCATGGCCCAAATTAAACGATCATTGGAGGACACTACTCATCTTGACACAAACGTCAAAAGTTCAAGGAGATGGCGAGGGACCAAAAGAGAAGAAAAATAATTGAAGGTGAAGGTTTGGATTTTAAGACTTTCCAATTTTTAGAAATTTTAGTCCTTATTCGCTGGTGAAGGATGTGAGATCACAATAGGTAGACATCACCATTGGACAGTTGGTGGCAATGGTGCGGTAAGCTTGAAAGGAATTGAGGAAAGGGTTGTGAGCACCTAAAGTCCCAAAGGTACCCACACCTTTGAATGCCATAGCAATTAAGCATGAATGTGATTTAATAATTGATGTGCAATGTAATGGATCAATGTTACGCGGAGTGTTGGTGGATGGAGGGGCGAGAGCTAATGTGATAATAATTCTTGCAATAAGGTATTTAGGGTTGAGAATTGATAAGCTGACTTCAATAACCTTAGAAATGGCTAACAAATGAGTTGTTAGGCCAAAATGAGTAATTAGCAATGTTGAAATCATTGTAATGAAAGTTTCCACCATTGTGGATTTTCATGTGGTATTAAAGGAAGATGGGGCTTGCCTAATGATATTAAGTAGGCCTTGGTTAACAAAATCACATGCAAAAAATTATTTGGGCGAAAGATACATGACCATTGGAGTTCATCCTAACCAACAAAAAATTCCATTTGTAAATTTTGTGGAGAGTTCCCGAGGAATGAATGAATATAATGAATAAGAAACAGATCAAAGTTCTGGTTCTGAAAAGATTTACACATATGATTTTAATGAAAAGGAAGTAAGGTTATATGGTTTGGAAATAATCCCCAAGGTTGGAGTTTTGTTTCGGGCATATCAAAGAGTTCAAAGGGATAGTAACCAATCAATTCCACGTGTGTTGACAAAAGGAAAATTGTGGAATGGGTGAACAAGATTCAACTAGGACCAAATTTTTTCCCTGAGAAAAGAAGGTAATATAAGGATTTATTGCATAAGTATATCCATTTGTTTGTTTTCAACTACAAGGACTTTAGGGAAGTCACCATGGAACAACACAAAATTGAGTTATTGAATGCCAAATTGGTCAAGACCAAACAAAGGAGGTGGAATTTAAGATACACTACAATGGTGAAGGAAAAATTTGACAAGTTGTTAGACGCAGGGTTCATTAAACTTGTGAAAACAACTGAATGGGTTTCTTTTGTGGTATTGGCGTTAAAGAAAAATGGCAAGTTAAGGGTATCTGTCAACTACAAAGCTTTAAATCAAGTAACTAAAAAAGACCGACACCTTTTGCCATTTTGTGAAAAAAAAATTGGAAGACGTAAGAAGGCACAATATGTACACATTTAGAGGTGGGTATAGGGGCTACCACTAAGTGAAAATTGCTTCAAAGATCAATTAAAGACCACATTCACCATACCATGGGGAACATTTGTTACACAGTAATATCCTTTGGTTTATGCAATGCTTTAAGGACATTTCAACATTTGATGAACAAGGTCTTCGAACCATTCTTAAGCCTTTTTCTACAAGTTTTCATTGATAACTTTGGAGTTTATAGTGATAGAGCTTCTCACCTTACCAAACTTGATTTAGTCTTTCAACATTTGGATGGTTCAAGAGTGACTTTGAACCCTAAGAAAACCACAATTGGTTTTTTAAGGGAAAGATGGTTGGACACATTGTGTCAAAATATGGGGTAACCATAGATCCTGAAAAGTGTGATAGGATTTCAAAACTTCTTTTCCCCACCACAAAAAAAACCCTTTGAGGTGTTTTGGGGATGGTGGGTTATTATCAAAGGTTCATACACATGTTTGCGGCAAAAAAATGTCCTTTAACACGATTCCTACGGAAAAACGCACCTACATCAATGGAGGATGAAGTGTGAAAACATGCATTTGAACAACTCAAATCAATTTTTCAAGCTACACCAATCCTTTAGATTTTAAATTGGAACAAAACATTTTTAATATATTGTGATGCATTTAGAAAAGCGGTGGGGAACACGTCCCAATTAGATGAAAATGGAAATGACCATTCCATTCATTTTACTAATAGACAATTAACTTTAGCAGAGAAAATTTATATTATGACCAAATAGGAAGGTCTTGAAGTTTTTTAAAAAAAAAAGAAGTTTCACCATTATTTATTGAAGTACAGGTCAAAATTGTGATAGATCACAAGGCCTTAACCTACTGGTCAACAAGTCCAATCCAAGTGGTCGACTTGCTCAAAGACTATTATTAATGGAAGAATTTGACATTGACATTATCCATCGTCTAAGAACGTGACATGGTAATGTTGATGGCCTTACAAGGGCATATGAAGGAGTGGGTGATGTTTCAAAAGATGATGATTTTTTAGATGCAAAAATAACAACCATCAATGTAGAAGAAACACATGAAAAAATTAAAAATTCATTCAATACTTAGATGGCATGAGGTTTCCAGTTAGAGACACAAAGGTGGTGTGAACACAAATCACGCACAATGGTCGAAATTATTTGATAATAGGGGATTAGCTTTACTTCTAAAAAAGAGATGGTGTTTTACAATGAATCATTGGAAAGGGTGAAACCTCGTGTCTTTTGTATGAATTTCATGATGGGTTTTTTTATGGAGGTCACTTTGCAGGACAAATCACAACAGAAAAGATTTTGCAAACATGTGATTACTAGCCCACCCTCTTCAAGGATGCCCATGATTATTACAGGAGTTATAATGTATGTCAAACTTATGCATAAAGGTCTACTATGAGTGGCCTTCTTCACCCCATACCACCTTTAGGACCATTTGAAAAATGGGGAATTGATTTAATGGGGCCATTGCTAGTGATTAGGAGACGGCATCGATTCGTTGTGGTTGCCACAGACTACCTCATAAAATTTGCAAAAGTACATGCCTTGAAGTCCTAAATGAAACAATAAGTAGCACAATTTTCATATGAATGAATCTTTGTTCAATTTGGGACATCACTCGAAATTGTTTCTAATAATGGTCCTCAATTTTTGAACGAGGTTATGATCAACTTGTTAGCACGCCTTATAATGAAACATAGGTTTACCACTATGTGTAAACCTAGCACCAATGGCTTAACAAAAAGGACCAATAGGACATTGTGTTCCATGCTAGCAAAAAAGGCTAAGGTTCATGTGAACATTTGTGATTAGATTCTCAAGATCCTCCATGTTGTGTGGGTTCATAACACCACATACAAAATTATCACAAGGTATTCACCTTTTCATTTAACCTATGGGATGGAAGCACTTTTACCCATTAAGTTAGAAGTAATGATTTCACGTATTACCACAATGATGAGACTTCCTTTGGATAAATCCCAATGCCATCGATTGTTGCAACTTAATGAATTGGACAAATTATAATTGAAAGCTCGCTAATCCATTGAGGTTATGTGGTTCAACAAAAGAAAACTTTTGATAAGAAAATGAAAAAAAGGGAGTTCAAAGAAGGTGACCTTGTCATAATGTTTGATGTTCAACATCATCGCAAGGCTTATAAAAAATTATTGCCCAAGTGGTTTGGGGCCTTTATCATCAAGAAGGCATTTGTAAATAATGAATTTTTTTCAACTTGAAAATGTTGATGGTTCACCATATCCAAATCACATTAATCATGACAAGTTGAAAAAGGTTTTGGATATGTGATTTCGAGGATGGAATCCATAATGAATTTGGGAATGATGTAACTTGATGTAATTAGACTATTACCTATGTAATTATCTAATGATAAAATTTGATGATTTACTTGTTAGTTGGATTTCATAATTTAATTATGATTTGGTCATAGTTTCAATTAATGTGTTTGACTTTCACATGATAATTCATGTGAAATTTTTTTGACACATTAGCGTGCATTGATTCACACATGATAATTTATGTGAAAAATCTTAGCCATTTTATTATGCATTTGAAATCACATGGAGAGCCATGTGACGTGTAAACTTTAATAAATTTATTATTTAATTTAATTTTGGTTACTATAAAAATGAGTGTTTGTGACCTTTGAAAACACTTTCATTTGATAGAAATAAGTTGTTGTATGAGTGTAAAGTTTCATGAAATAGAATTGTGAAGGGAATTAAAATTTTAATTTAAAAAAGTTTTGGTATAGTTTATGAGAAGTCCATGATAGGATGATGGTGTGACATACTAATTATACATAGACAATAAAAATGTGAAAAAATATTTATGCAAACAAAAACATAAATTTTCATAATTATGTAATAAACATACATAGTTTCGGTCCTAAACTTGCTTGTGATTTACAGTACCTATAACCCTTAATACCATTACCTATATCATGTTATACACCAACCAACAAACTATAACATATTATTGGTTATATATTTGGCCAACACTGGTTATTAATACAATAAGAAAAAAATTGAAATAAATAGTATTTGAAAACAATAAAAATAATACCATTAGTGAAAACTTTAAACAAATAAATTTTACTCCAAAATGGGAACATTAAAATATTGAATACGACATTTGGAAAAATCATTTTTTTGGGGGCGATTTAAAAAAAAAACATTCTTGGTTACTAAAAAAAAATCAACTACTCATGCAAAGGAATTTTACGCAAGAGGAAAAGAAAACGACCAAAATCATTAGATTTTGAAGAAAAGTTTTCTGAAATTGTCATATTTGGATCATGGGTTCCAATAACATGTAGCCAAAATAAAGAAGAATTTTTAAAATTTTCTATTTTCCCTCCTTAACTTGTAGCCAAATTTGGCTAATGTTTTATGTGGATAATCACCAGTGTGGTTAAATCACAAAATTGAGGAAAATAAAAGAAAATAGCAGAAATAAGGAAAATAATGAAAAGAAAAGAAAAAAGAAAAATACCTATTTAGGTACATTTTGAGAAGCTTGAGAGATATGGGTTTTGCAAAATGACACCATTAGTGAGTCCAATTACTGAAATTTGGAATTTATCTATGTATTAGCAAGGGGTGTTGCTGCTGGATGCCTTCATTGCCGTTTGTCGCGCTACTACTCAGAATTCCACACTGCCGTCCTCCCCGCTTTGATCAAGCACCAGAGCCAAGCCCATCATGGCAAGCGGCCTGGCGCTTGCCCAGTCCGCCGAGGATTTGCGGCGCGAGATTGAGGAGCTTCATCGCCAACAACGAGAGGTTTGATGTCTTCTTCTGTCTTCTTCTTTACCTATGCTTTCATCAAGAAATCGGTCGACCTAATTGGGATGCGATGGGGAAATTGCACCATTCGTATGAGCTTGGAACACAAGCTTCATAGAAGGGAAAGAAAAGAAGGAACATAAAAAGAAAAGATAGAAGGGAAATTTAATCCTAATTTTGAGTATTCTGTGGGAGTCATGCCTGATGGCAATCGATCAAAATGCCTATGACATTCAAATGCAACACGTTTTCTGACCTTGAAAGAAAGGCTTTGCATGAGACCTATGTGGCTTTTTATTATTTATTTATTTATATTTACTGGTCAAGAGGCTGGATTGTTTCAGTTTATGCCCAGGACAAATGTTCCATCTGCATGAGCTCTTCCCCATTGGTTTTTAGTGGACAGACTCTGCTGGTAAACCTTTGGGAACTGTCAAGTTACTCTCAACATCACCAAAGAGAATGGATTGTTAAACCCCAATTTCTGGATGATCAGACTTACAAGTGCCATGCAATGTTCTTTTTAGGCTTTTGACATGTGCCTCAATAATGCTGGAATTCAAGTCATGAGAAATCAGATAGCTTTGGCTCCTTCTCCAGATTGTCATGAACTCGCTGGCAGACATGATGACCGTTTTGCATTGGCTCAAGTCTATTGCCGTGCTGTGTTTCCACATATCTCACTACATGTGATGATAACCCAATGCCATAGCAGAAGTAGTGAGAAGTATCGTTGCTAAACTGATCCCTTGTACTCTGCTTTTTTTCCCAGTGTTTGAGATGCCATCTTAGACCAGGATTCATGTCCAAGACTGTCAGTAGATCCTTCATTGGATTTGTTTGTTCTGCCTGGTTGGAGAATAGATAACAGAGCGATTGCGGGATCCAAGAGGGCTACGCAAGGTAGGTCTTGCAGGAGGGAATGCACGAAACTCAGGTCTAAATGCACCACTTGGTCGCAGTGCATCTCACCAGGGCTTCATCAGACAGGTGAGCATTGGATTTCAATGTTCCTGCATACTCATATGCACAATGTAAATCCAGCTACAACCATCTTTACTGTGTCCTTTACTGTTTGTCTGTAGAAGTACAGGTTAGAGAGCGTTGACAGTATCTGGAGTAAAAGGATGCAATCAGGCACCTTGTTTGGGTTTCTACTTTGAGGCCTTCTAGTTATTTCCATGTGTGGAAGCTCAGTCAAGTCTATTAAGTGATGCTATAAGTTTAAGCAAGGTTGTGCATTATCCATGAGGCTGATGTGTTGGCTAGATGGCAGCAGGGAGAGGATTTCAACATAGAAGATCAGCCTCCAAAAAAGAGACGGCTGCTCTCAGCTGTTGTGAAGGTGTGTGAATTTGAGTTTTAGTGCAAACTGGCTTATTTGGGGTTTGTGAATTTGTCTATGTGTGTGTAACTGGCTTACTTGCAAATACTTTAGTGCAAATACTTTTTCCCTGGGTTTCCCCCAATTATAGCTGCTCAGTTGTAAGATTTGAGTTTCAGAACAGAATCCATTGCAGAGGGCTTGTTAACGACAGTTGTCATTGGCATTTGTGGCTTGAAGTTCATGGTTGATTTCTTTGTTGTAGGTGTTGTCAAGAAAGTGCTGCTCATTGAGCTGATGTTTCTTGAGGTCTTTCTTTCACTTCTGATGAGAAGACCTCCTCCAGTTTCCTTGTGTGGCTTGTGGTTTTTGATCCACCATGTTCGGTTTTGCCAGGTTGAAGATGATGAAGACACTGTTGCAGAAAAGGAAAAGGAAAAGGAGGGCTTGGATGAAGAACAACCTGAGAAGGAGGATGCAGATGACGAGAATGATGTAGCAGATCGAAGGCCAACTCTTCAACGTAACTATAATGCTGATGATTCTCACCCGCTGTCATCAGTAGATCCTCAAGTACAAATGAAGGATGGCCCACTTACTGATGTCAACAAGGCTCATCCTTATCCACACATTGAACACCCTCGGGAATTTTGTCACAGAGATAGAAGCTTTCTTGTTCGTGTCAGCACTCCAGCAAGTCAACAGGTACATGTGTTTTGGTGCTAACATTAACATTGTCTGGGTCTTTATCATCTATGGAGGACGAGGCAGAAGCTTTTCAAGCTGATGTGAAGATGTTCCATATATCTGATCACTGTACAGCATTTGTAGACAATTGTGACGTTTGCTACATGGCTTCTTTACATCTGCAAATACCAGAAATATGTTCAAGCAGAGGTTGCACAGTTAGAAAGTCCCATCTGTATTCGAACTTGCAGGCCTCTTTGGATCACTGACTTTTACCTTGAAACTAGAGGATCACAAAGACAGATATATATACACAAATAAGAAAGCTTGTCATAAGATAAATTCACTGTCTTGAGAACCCATTTCAGTTTATATGTTTCAGTCGGTGAATTCAAAGTAATGATATTTGAAATTGATTTGCAGGAGCAAGAAACACTACCTGCAGAGCCACTGCCAAGGGTTTTACCTAAGACAAATGATCCCAACATAGCAAAGCGAAACCGTCGCATGTTTGGGGCACTAATAGGGACACTCGAGGTAGGGTTTCAACTCCTCTTCTGTGCATGTCTGAGAACAACTTTGTGTATGATATTGGGTCATTGGGACACTAAGGATCATTGGTATGAAGACATTTCCACCTTGCAGTACAACAACTGTGTCTATATTGGTGTAAGATTTGAGAGAACATACAGGTTTCACTTTTTGAATCATATTTGCAATAATTCTTCTAGAAGATAAATTTGACACATGATCCTCAGGATAGTCTAGAGACTCTATTCCTGTCATAATTAATCAGTACAGCATTGAGAGAATTCTGCTGAGAAGATTTGGAGATTTCTGTCTTCTAATAGCTCAAAGGCTTTTTGTTGTGGCATTTTGTTTCTTGAGCTAGCCATCAGTGCATTGTGATTTAGGAAGAGGAATTCCATGGAGGGTAGAATTCAGATAGACAGGCCAAAAAGAATTAAGGCACAAGTTGTGGCACACTTAACAAAGTCAAATTCTGTGTTTGCACAAAAGGATATGTAGCTGATGACTCACAAGTATCATTTGGCTCCACAGAAATTTAGGCAAGAGGATAAGAAGCTCTCTGGATCAGAAGCGTTCATGCGTAGAACTGATTCCTTGAAGCGGGTGAGCTCCTTGCTGTGATGAACAGTCTTGCTTCATAAAGGGGTTTTGTTGAGCTTGCATTTATTTGTGTTGATCTCCAGGATTGTAGAATACCTCCTTATGTAGTTGAACTTTGTTTAATGACAAAAATAATGCATGAGAATTAATCTGCAGGAACTCCTTTGCCCTAATCACAATTCTGGCTGACTGCAAGATCTGAAATTTGTAGTATGTTTTCATTATTAGTATCTTTAGAACTGTGAGTGATTGGACACTTTAGCATTGATTGACCAAGTATTTCCACTTTGAGAGCCCCAGGGCGCCTGTGGGTTAGAACAGTGGAGAGACAGCAAGAAAATGTAGTGAAGTCAGTTGGAGAATTTCATCCAATCTTGGAATTGGTATATGTCAGGCTGAACAAAAAGCACAAGAGGAAAGTGAGCGCTTGCGACAACAGGAGCGTGAACAGCTTGCTGAAAGACGAAAAAATGACCTGGTATAATTCATGTCCTCTATTCCAGACCTTCAGAACATTTCCTTCTGTCTTCATAGTGTGCCTGTGCCAGCCCAAGTATGTGAACGGTGATGATATGGAAGGGTAAATGGGATGGCCAATGGGAAATTCCCCATGTGATGTGAAAGGGCAAACAGAATTAATTTCCAATAACAAGAATCACTCTACATTCAATAACTTTTGTTCCATCAGTCCAAAAATTGTGAAATGATGAACATGCACACCACCTTGTTTAGTGCTTTCCAACTGTACCAAAAGTGCAGTGACTGCCCCACAGTTTGGGAGGGTTTAGGCATGGTCACAAACAAAATAAAACAAACACCTATCTTAATGTATAGACTTGTTTTGCCTTTGTTACAAGCTGGATGAAGCAATATGATGGACAATTGACCATGAGCTCTGAATTTATTACGATTGGTGTTCACAGATGTTACGAGCAAAGCTTGCAGCACAGGCAGATGAGAAGCAACTTGAATTACTCTTCTTACAATGGACAGAGCACCATACTCACCTTTTCTCATTCCTACGGTTGGTCTCTGTTCCATGTGATCATAGTTGTAGGTTTTGATGCTTTAACCCAGGGATTTATGTGCAAATGAAGTGTAGACTGACTGAAGTGTAGTGATGGATTGCCTCTTTATGTTGTGTACAATGAATTGGTACTTGTTTCAAGGGTTGAAGACTCCTTGGGGTCCAAACTGGCATCTCTATTTTGTTTTGAACCAGCCTGCTCTTTTCCAGGAAGTGTATTTCCTGGAATGTAAACATGCTCATACTTATATTGCCTTTTTCGTGAACTTTGGACAGAACAACAGCAGAGCCTGCAATTTATTTTATGCCTGCCAAGCCATCTGAAGAGGCTGACAAACTATTTCAGGAGTCTCAACAGGTATGTAGTCCACTGAAGACTTCAGCTTTGGAAACTATGCCAAAGATTGCCATGGTTATCTGAGGACATTACACTTTGCACCATCTTTCTGCTGGCCCATGTCCTGTTATGCAGGATAGCCATAACAAGCTCAATGATCATAACTGGCAGTTGCCGCTTTCTACTGAGGAGAGACATAGGAAATGCCATTGGGGATTTAATTGGATGTTTGGTGCCTGTTGCAGGGATTGGAAGAGTGGAAAATCAAGTGCCGAAATGAGCTCGATGAGTATCAAAAGCAAATTGCTGTAGATCATTTGGCGAATATGGAATTGGAAATTGAGAGATGGCAGTCGAGTCGAGCCAATAATGTCTCAAACACTCATACTGAGTCAGACAATGGGAGAGATGAAGGTGGAGATCCCTTCAAGAGCTATCACACCATCAGGGAGCATTCTCAAGGGGATGAAAACATTGAAGGTATTGGACAGGTTATGGCTATGGACAAAGATGAGGAGCCAGCAAATATGGATGGAGAAGTTGGAGAAGTGTTGCTGTACAGGGAGCATCCAGAAGAAACAGAGAATTTGGAGGTCAAGGGAGGTAGAAGTGGGGATGGTACTTTGAATGGAATCTAGGGCCATGGGAGTATAGATGAAACCAAAGAAGCTGATTTGGTAATGTGATCTTCAATGTTGATGTTGCCATCTATCATTTATCAAGTTGCCTCAGCCTTCTGTTTGTTGGCTAGTCCTTTTGACTCTTAATGACCTAGAGCAGTTGAGTAAGAAGGCCAGTTTTTACTGTTCCCAGTATGTAGTTGAATCTGTTTTAGAGATCCAATAGCATGCCACTGTAGAACCAGATGCAAGATTTGTAGATTCTGGTGTTCAATCTCTGTTGGGGTTGGCATATTGCTGCAACTTCTTATTGAAAGGAAGCATGAGGTAAATCTAGTTGCCATTCTTTGCAGTCCTGAAATAGTTCAGCTTTCTTTCTGAAATGCCCTAATTATGAATGCTTCTAATTTTGCTGCTTCTCATAAAGTTTCCAGACTTCAAGGGGAAAGGATGGTTCTCTTTTTCTCTTCCAGGGCTTGTCTGGGGTGCACACAAATATTGAGCAGTGTGAACAAGCCTTTAAGTCTGGATTAGTAATGGGTTAACGTTCATCTTTCATTCAAACTGGATTAATGTTTTTTCTTTCTCCTCTTCTGTTTTTTTTGGAGGTATCTATTGTATGAATTCCCTAGTAGGACTACAATTGGATTCTGTGAGCTGTAAACAGTTACAATTGCATGAAAATCATGATCATCAATGAATTTGTTATCTTCAGTTGGACAAGAAGCTTCTGATGCTTACATAAAAACTGGATAAGTTGAGGTAAAGATTTGTGGCCATCTTGCAAGTGGTACAGGTTCAATTCAATGATAAAACCAACTGTAAGAAGTCTCCCCAAGTTAGCATGTCAGTAGGTACCTAGGGGTTCCACTTTAGGTGAGAAAATTGAGCATTGTATGTTGCAAGTATGTTGCCCCCAAGTTTCCTGCATGCTTTCTAAGAGATTTTTTTTCCTTGAATTGTAAACAAAGGAATAGCAAGAGTTGGCAAATGTGAATACAAAAGTTGGACCCTAAACCTTGATAACCAAACAGCTAGACCATCCTTACAGCAAAAATAGCAACACACAATATACACATGATTTTAAAGTGGACTTGCAATGGATGTAGTTTCAATGTTGTGTTTAATAAGCACTTTGCAAACAAGAGAGAAAGGTCTGGACTCTGAGGTGTTCAAACCCCACAGCAGACGTTGAATTTGGAAGCTATTAAACCAGGTGAGAAATCCTTAAATCCTATAGCAGATGTTGCATTGGAGCTGCTAAACTAGGTCTGAGTTACAAAGTTTCATCTGAATTTTAAGTTTACAGGAACTTCCCAAACAAAAGACAACAGTGTGGGAAGGAGAAAACTGAATTACAAAATTGAATTTTGGACTACAAATGAAAGAAATGTGAACTAGAAGGCAGAAATGGAAATGAACACATGACAAATAACTGATACGGAAGGGAAGATAAAAGAAATAATGGCCAATGAGCAAAACTTGTATACGTGACACTCTTATGCACACTTGGTAGCATTATTGCAAGTAAGGTGATTTCAAGAATAACTACTACAGCATGTTCCAATACAGCCAAAACATTGGTTGCCAACATTTAGAAAAATTCATAGATAATGTGAAAGGATTTGGGTAAAAGCTAAAACTGTTGCAGAATCTATTGCATGAGCTTCTAGGGTTAATGCTTCAATCAACTCATTATGTTATTGACAGTGAAAAAAATTGAACTGGAGATGAAGCTTTTTTACCTAACAAGATTCCCCTCAGAAGGACCAGACCTATAGGATTGGAATCCCCCCTCACTAAAAAGCTGCTTTGGTAACCCAACAGCACTCTCAATCTTCTCTCTCTCAGATGTTAAGGGCAATGGGCGATCAGGAATAGATGGCATTGGTTGGTTCTCCTCCAAAATTTTCAGTGCTCCACTCATAGTTGGCCGGCAGGCAACTTGTGGATGAGCACACAACAGTGCCAGTAAGATAAACCGCTCAATATCCTCTCCAGAACCTCTATTCTCCATTCTCTCATCAACAATTTGAGCCCAGTCCCCTGCTTTCACTAATGCCCATGCCCAATCAGTGATAAGTGAAAATGTTGCTGTTGAATCAACTGCCCTCCGTGCACTAATGAGCTCCAATAGAACTACACCAAAGCTGTAGACATCACTTTTTTCTGTAAGTTGTCCATACATCGCATACTCAGGAGAGACATACCCAAAAGTTCCTGCTGCCCTTGTGGAAATATGAGTCTGTCCTTCTGGTGTGAACCTTGCCAGTCCAAAGTCTGCCACATGAGCATCAAAGTTTTCATCAAGGAGTATATTGCTTGCTTTGATGTCACGGTGGATTATGGCAGGTTGGACTCCATAGTGGAGATAGACAATTCCTCGTGCCATACCCAGTGCAATGTTCTGCCTGGTGGGCCAATCTAAGCTTGGCTTTTTAGGGTTGAAGATATAGTCTTTGAGACTCCCATTTCGCATGAAATCAAAGACAATGATTCTCTGGTGGCCTTCAACCACTCCACCACTTGCAACACAATAACCTTTCAAAACAACCAGATTTCGATGTCGGACACTTGAAATCATCTCAACCTCATGAAGAAACTCTGCATCGCCTGCCCGAGAACAATTCTTGAAGCGTTTCACAGCAATTTCTAACCCAGATTGCAGCATCCCTTTGTACACATTCCCAAATCCACCAGTTCCAATGATTGCCTCCCGTGAAAAATTATGTGTGGCAGCTTTGATATCATCCATCGTGAACAAAACTAGACCCCCAGTTGAATTTATTGACCCTTCCAGAAGGTCTGTCGTATGCTTGATGAATGCCTTCTGCTCCTTGCGTCTCCGTTTCCGCCACTGGAAATAGAAGAACAATGAGATACCTACTGTCACAACTACCACAGCTACCACTCCGACCATCACATAGAGAATGGTGAGGCTTCTATGACTGCTTTGGTTGTCCAGTATATAAAAAAGGCAATGTGCAGTGTATTGGTCGAGAGGACCTGCTGAATTCACCACTCCTGCAGCATACATGCTAGAGTAGTTCAGGCATCCAAATTTTGACCCATTTCCAGCCAGTTGTAAGTCAAATGTCAGTACCCCCACTGCCCGGATACAACTGCCACAAAGCACAGTTTCCCCATTTCTGTTTGCAAGGACTCCCTGACAAGACTGGTTAAGAGAAGAGAGGTTTCCAGGGTGGGCAAGATGTGTCAGATCTGAAACCTGTTGGATTCCCTGGCAGTCATCTTGCCCCAGAGTGATTTGTGAAAAATTGAAACCACACAAGGTCTCAATGTTGCTGTCAATGGCCCCCAATGACTGAAGCTCAGAATTCAAAGCCAGTGAGCAATCAGCTACTGTGTTCTCGGGGATGAGGAAGAAATTCGTTTGTCTCAAGTATTTAGAACGCACCATTTCTAGTGCATTGAGTAAAAGTAGACATTGTGCCTCTGTGACTGGAAGCCTTGCCTGTTGAACTAAATAAGGGAAGTTGCTCAAAACTGTGAAATCAAGAGGGCAATTCCCCGGACTACTCAACGCTTGTACTGCCCTAATTACACATACCCATAATACAAAAACCTCCAAAACTAGCGCCAACAACACTGATGAACCCTTCCTAATCATTGCTTGAAAAATTGATGAACTCCAGTTGGACCCTTTCTAATGATATTCCCTCAAGGCGTGCCCTATCTAACCATCTCAGAAAACAGCTATGCTATTTAGCTCGTCTAGGTCAATCAGGGGACTTGCACTAACCTTCAAAGAAATGTAGCTTGTATATAGAACATAAGCCACTCTGCAAATGGATCCAAATCACCCATCTGCAAAAAGATCCTCAACATCATGCCCACCTGAACAACCCATTTACCTCATGACCGACAAACCCTTAAAAGGATGCGAACTCCTCATCAACTCCTCCTCTCTCTCACCACCACCACCACAATTCACAATGGAAATTCTCAACCATCAACCTCGATGATTTTTTACAGCTTTCGACATCCTCCTCAAAACAGTTAGCTCGCACTAATTACAATAATTTCTCTCTTTATCACTCTCCTCCATTGATCCATGATTTCAGTTCATGTAAACTGAACCCTCTGTGAAATTTTCATTTTAAGAGAGAAAAGCCCCCACTGAAAGCTGCACACTCTCTTCAGACCTACCCATGGTTCCCTTGCCTCCCCTCTTGATTGAAGTGGCTCCAAACCCTCCTTTGAATCTTCTTAGTTTCTACCACAATCCTCCCCTAAACTATTATTATGTCAACAAAATTCCCAAAAGCAAAGTATAGTTGCTTAGTCTCCTTTAGATGTTTGAGGCCATCTCTCCAAAGTGTTGTTGCTTACTCTCCTTTAGATGTTTGAGGCCATCTCTGCAAAGTGTTTGTTTCATGAGGTTCTTTCTCTCCAAGAGATGGGAACTTGGAATCTGGGGATAGAGACGAACTTACTTATTTTTGGAGTTGCCAACTTAAACTATTCTTTTTCTATTTTGGGAAAGACATTTTTTTTAAAAAAAATTGGGTTTTTTTTTGACTTGGTGGGTTTCCTCCTTAAAAGAGAGCTCCCCTTCAATGAGTGGAGTGATATGGCTAGTGCATCACTAAGTTATTCCCCATTTGTAAAGCACTTGCAAAAATTTCTTAGTATATTTGGGGAAATTTCCTAAGCATCTTTGAAGGGCACCTTACGTTGATGAATATCCTTCTTCCTAAAAGAGGAGGAATATTATGTCTAAATAGGTGTAAGATCCCTCAAGAATCATCCCCCTCTTACCGCTCATGATCTACATATGTTTAGGTTCACGATACCCTCTGCCTCGTAAATGGATGAAGTGCTAATCAGGGCATCCCAAAAATGTGGGTGTTAACCTTGACTATCACCTATTCCTAGGCCCATTTTATTGTAGGAATTCTCCCCCACCATAGGGCTCTACCCCACACTTGTTAACCACCTTAATCAGTCCCACAATGAGTCCTACTCAAAATCAACTTGCTTAAGTGAGTAAGAGAAATTTGCTAGTGTATTTGGAGGGCACCTTATATTTGTGAATATCCGTCCTGGGAAAGAGAAACGACCTTACACTTAATCTTTTAGAAGTGGGAGGGATCTTATCTGTCTTAATTACATGTGTAAGCTCCACTGACCCTCTTACACTTCATGGTCTGCATATTTAGGTTCATGACAATGTTTGTGTCCTGCTTTATGATGGGCAAAGCTCATGTGTTGAGGGGGACGACGGTGGAGGGCTGCCGTTCGCCAGTGCTTCATCTTAGGCCCCTTATTTTGGGAATGTCACCACATGAAGCTTTACCTAACACTAAATTTCTAGCAAGTGGGGTCCAAGGATCCTATCGGGAGTAGCTTGGCTCCTCCCAAAAACACCTTCTGAGAATTTTTTGTCAAAAAAGACGACGGCAAATAAGAGGACGCACTTTCCAAATAATACACCCTTTGCCCATCCCCTTGCTTTAAATTGGAAAGCGTGAATTGCGTGCCTTATTTTTGTACACAAACAAAGAGGCACATGACACAGGCCATAAAACTCCAATTATGGACTATGGACCCTACATGTACCCATATTTGGGGGTAATCATGCTATAGAAAATATATTAAAGCCTTTGGTAAAGGCACAATTTGCCCTTTGGGGATTTGGTTTTAAGTGACTTCATCATCTAATCAGCCTACAAATCCTTGGATTGTATAAGAAAGAAAAGCGGTCATCCCTCCCATCTTGAACATGTAAGTATGTGTAAAGTGCAAACCTGTTTGGTTCATTATTCATAATAAAATTAAGATTGAGGAATTTCATGGGAATGAGCATTCCATGAAATGACCCTACTATGCCATAGCTACTCATTTTAGCTTTTAGGGTGGAAAGTGAAAATTTGGAACAATACACCAATTGTTTTACACGTTTGGGTAGATGAGAAATTTCTTACATAAGGCTTACATATATTATTTTAACCCCAAAGAGTCTAAGTTATTTTTACAACCATTTTATCTTTACTTGAAGCCTTAGTTAACAATATGGTCTAATGTATTAGTCCATAATTGCAATTACAAATCCGATTGCTGGATTCAAATTTCACATTCAAAGTTCTTCGGCATCATAATGATCAAGTTTCACTTTGAAAACAAAATAAAGCTAAAATGTGGATCTTCAAATAAGATTGATTTATTTTTTTCAATTCTTGGAATGCAAAAGTGAGGATCCATGAAAACAAGCATCAACTTTAAAGGGGTTCCAACTCCTTAGTCAACTCATAAATGAGTTTTCAAAGTTAGCCCCCCATGCTTTTCACCTTTGATTCCCACCACTCTCATTGGTGTAGAAGTCAAGCAACAAGGTTCACAAACTACAAGGCCAATGCGCACACTTATTCAATCAAAAGGTCACCCAAATTCCCCACCATTAGATTAATTGAGAGGTCTCAAAAAGCTACATTCACCCCCAGAAAAGAATTGAAAAATATTTAAATTTTATCATCTACCTTCATGTGGAATTTCCAAACAAAATGGCTTATCAAGCATTTGTGGGTTAAAAACCTTTTAATTTTTCTTGTTTAAGGTCTACAATTTTTTTAGCATGATTCTCATTTTTTTGGACTTTAATCATGGAATCCTTTGGTAAATGTTATAACAAAATTTTCAACATTTTGAATGATCTCAAACACCTTTGCAACTCTGTGTTGCAAAAGCTCCAAAAGAGAGGTTGTAAGACTGAAACATACATGAATTGAACATACCATAGTTTGCAAAAAAAGGATGAATGATAAAAGACTAAAACTCACATGAATTGAAGATGCCATAGTTTGTTAAAAAGGGTGAATAATAGCAAGAGTGAAACTTACATGAGTTGAAGATACCATAATTTGCAAAAAGGGGTGAACATGTGGGGCTAACATTAGGAAGAAATTGGCAATTGGGAAAAAGAAGCATACACATAATTGCCAAGTTTGTTGGAAATGAAAGCATATTGTTTCCAATTTAGAGTCCAAATGTTGACAAAAGATATTGGGTTCAAATTGGATATAAGGAATTATTTCAAGATGTGATCATTGCTTGGCTTCCATTGAGATAAGTGATTATTTGAGTTGATATTAAATTTTTTGAATTAATTTATTCTCAAATATTTCTAATATATAATTGAAAATTTTTGTGAATTTTGAAAATAATCTAATCAATATTTCATACACAAAAACATTTTCAGACAAATGTTGCCAAAAGAAGTTGTTTAAAAGATCTGTAAAAATATTTTAAATGATTTGAAAATGACATTTTTATAGAAAAAGCTTTATGTGCATCTTTACATTATAATATAATGCAACATTTTTATAAATTTTTTATAAATTAAATAAATTTATAAAATCCTGATTTTAAGTATGGGGGGTTGATAAATGTTGAATGACAATTCTTTGGCACAATTGTTTGGAAGAAAATCAGCCAAATATATGCAACAATTTTCGATCAAAGAACTTGAGCTACAATTTGTTGGTTATTATAACATTGCATGACTAAATATTTGAAATTTGCTTTACACATTACATTACACACCAAAGCCTTGCTGAAATGAACCTTTTTTCAATAAGTAAATTTTAAACTACTAAATTCAGAAAACCTCACTTGATATGAAATAATTGCAAAAACCAATTCATCCTCTTTAAAAAATAAAATTACATGAATAGGAAAATTCCACTTGCAAATAATGACTTTGTGCACTTCCAAGAAACAATTTGTCATCCAAATAACAAACCACCTCCCCCCCCCCCCCCCCCCCCCCAAAAAAAAAAAAACATTTGGTTTTTTTTCCCCTTTTCCACCACTTTTTCTCTAAAAAAAAAAAAAAAAAAAAAACAAAAAAAAAAAAAACACCTCCGAACCACCCAAA
>Ga0116231_10008227_pt1 | contig 18423 bp, 13 predicted proteins | sample S1TSphgellanicum_2_FD_89695 | JGI IMG/M metagenome (GOLD analysis project Ga0116231, IMG submission 89695) | Host-associated microbial communities from peat moss isolated from Minnesota, USA - S1T2_Fd - Sphagnum magellanicum MG | ecosystem: Host-associated > Plants > Peat moss > Unclassified...
AAAAAAAAAAAAAAAAAAAAAAAAAAATTAAAATTATATATTAAAAAATTATTATGTTTATTTTTTTGTTTTTTTTTTTTTTTTTTTACCCAATTTTTATTACTAAAAAAAATTTGGGAAAAAAAAAATTTTTTTTTTTTTTTTTTTTTGAAATTTTGGAATTCAACTAATTTTTACTAAATCTGTTGAAAATGTGTTTTTGCCACGTTTTCAATATCAAAAATTATTCGTTTATTGATTATAAGAACCCTGATGCTCAGGAGTTCTCACGAGTTTTACGACATAATGAACTCGGGCGGCCTGGAATGTTTGAATGAAACAACAGCCACCCCAACTGCAGGTTTGAACATTAAAAAGTGAAGACTCTGTCAAGTCTCGGGATCCAATTGTTCTGATTTCTTAGTGTAGGAAAATATTATGCCAGAGTTTCGGGGTTATTATTAAGATCACGGTAATCATGGATGATGATGATGATGGTGGTGGTGGTTATGATGATGATGATGATGACCAAAGATCCGTAGTAATTTTTGGTCAGCAACAAAAATTATTGATAACTCGCTTAAAATGAATAGTCGTCAAAGATCCGTAGCTTTCGGTCAGACCAAAAAAAAAAACCAATTTATCACTTAAGATTAATAGTCATCAAAGATCCTTAGTAGTTTTCGGTCAGCAACAAAATTTATGGGTATGTCACTTTTGAGATATCCTTCTTTACTTAATTATTAATTAATTACTCACACCTGCCCCCCCCCCTGCCCCCCCCAATATATACTATTACTCTCAACCCAGACACACATATCTATAATTAATGATGTTACAGATGAAAATATCCCTAAAATAAAAATAATTTAAATATCATATTTCCAGCAAAACCTTGCACAGCTTCAACAACAAAAAATTGATTTTGCAATGAATTTTTTTCATTTGTGCCAAAATAATAATAATAATAATAATAATAATTTTAGGGAAAAAAAAAATTTTGACTGTTATGCACTCGCACTTTAAGGACGTGTCACTCAAATAATGTGCGAGAGAAAATAAATAAATAAATAAATAAATAAAATTTGAAGGTTGCTTTTCGGTGGACAATATTTTAAGCATGGATTTTTTTTAATTAAAATTTTAATTTTATTGCTGTCATTTACATAATAATTACCTTAAACCCTAAACCCTACTGCCATCACTCATGAGTCATCACCACAAAATCAGACTTAGTGGAAGAAGAGGGTGGTAGACTAGTAGTGGTACTTATTAAGTGGTAAGTAAGTAAGTAAGTAAGTACTCTTTACTCATCAACCCTAAATACAAGTTAATCAGAGCAGACTCCAGAGCAGAGTTTGAACTTTGTGAACAGAGTTTAAACTGATTCTCAGTTTAATGCACTGGTGTGTTTTCATGACAAAATGAGCTTCTGCAATTTCAGCATATATATATATATATATATTAATAACCCACAAGTGAGACCTGGATGGCAGAAGGCTACTATGGAGTTTTAGTAAAGAATATAGCATAAAAGCTTAGGGTTTAGAGTTTAGGTTTTAGGGTTTTTGCTTGAATGTTTTGTAGCCGAATAATATGGAGTTTTTTTACAGAATACAGAGTATAAATTTTAGAGTTTTGGGTTTTGGGTTTTGGCTTAGTTGGTAGGTTAGTATGAAGTTCTAGTACTTATAGTATGGAATATGAGTCTTGGGTTTTGGTCGGGATGGCAGGTTAGTATGGAGCATAGGTTTTAAGATTTTAGGGTTTTGGGTTTTGACCGGGATAGCAAGCTAGAATGAAGTTTCAATACATGGTATGGAGTACGGAGTCTAGGTTTTGGGTTTTGACTGGGATAGAAAGGCTAGAATGAAGTTTCAATACATAGTATGGAGTACGAAGTCTAGGTTTAGGGTTTAGGGTTTTGACCGGGATAGACAGGCGAGAAGGAAGTTTTAATACTAGTATGGAGTACGGAGTCTAGGTTTAGGGTTTAGGGTTTTGACCGGGATACACAGGCTAGAATGAAGTTTTAATACTAGTATGGAGTACGGAGTCTAGGTTTAGGGTTCAGACCGGGATAGCAGGCTAGAATGAAGGTTTAATACATAGTATGGAGTACAGAGTCTAGGTTTAGGGTTTAGGGTTTAGGGTTTTTTTTTTTCTTTTTAAATGTTTTTTTTACAAAAAATTCTCAACTGGTGAGGGTCTTATTTTCACAAGAACATCCTTATAGTTTAGTTTGTTCCGTGCACTCAATTTTTTACCGATTATTGATTGTACTTGGAAAAAAAAAACAACCACATTCCTTTTTTTATACATTAATAAATTTTTAAAAATACTTACAAAATCATCGTGCTTTCATTACTTAAGTGCAAAACATTATCAGATGTGTGTGAGACCACTGCAGCCTGGTGCTTTGCATGTAAGGGATTCTGATTCCCTTACACTGTAATAATAATAAACATATTATTATGATGATGATTATTATTATTATTATTATTTTGTAAGTCAATTCAAGTTAATGTAAGTAATGTAAGTATGTACGTAACTAAGTACTTCAAGAGTGGGCGGGCAGGCGGGCGGGCGAGGGATGCAGGGGAGGGGAGGGGAGGGGAGGGGAGGGGGGTGATTCGTGTCACACAACTAAAATGAAAAAAATCAGAGCTCGGTTTAAATTATGTGGGGGCAGTGCAATGATCAGCTCCGCTCAGCTTTCATATTTTATTACGTTGACCAAAAAGGCCCAAAAAAAACCAAACCGCTTATGAAGACGAAGGGAAATCAAGAGCTTTTTATTCGTTCGATTCATTGTTGATTGAGGGGGGTGTAGTTCAAAATATTTGGTTTGTGGTCGGTCTTCTGCCTCGTCTTCTTCTTCTTCTTCTTCGTCTGAACAACAACAACAACATTCGGTCTTTCATTCTTTTTTGTTTTGTTTTGTTTTTTTAAAATTTTTTAAGGAAGGTTCTATTGGTAGTAAGTAGGTGTCTCCAGTTACGATACGATTTTGGTCGCAACTAATTTAGTTGACTGCAGGTTTGATCATTGCATAGAAAAACAACATTCATGATCAATAAACCTGTCCAAGTGAGCAAGTGAATGAGCGAGCGAGTGTGGGAGCGAGTGAGCAAATGAGCGAGCGTGTGTGGGAGCAAGTGAGCGAATGAGCAAGTGAGTGTAGGAGTGAGTGAGTGAGCAAATGAGCGAGCGAGTGAGCAAATGAGCGAGCAAGTGTGAGAGCGAATGAGCAAATGAGCGAGTGAATGTGGGAGCAAGCGAGTGAGTGAGCCAATGAGCGAGCGAGTGTGGGAGCGAGTGAACAAATGAGCGAGCAAGTGTGGGAGTGAGTGTGGGAGCAAGCGAGTGAGCGAGCATGTATGGGTTTGAACTGAATTTTTGGATTCAAGAGAAAGACTTGTGCACCCAAAGCCATCCAATGAATAAAAATTCTAAAATAATTCAATATTGAAATATTTGAATTAAAAACCATTTAAAATGTTTGACATTAAAGTGTTTATTTATATCCATTTCTTTTCCAAATGACACTTGGTTAAATATAAATGTTATTACTCTCTTCCTTTGAGGACTAAATGTTGGAAATTGTATTAAATCATTTATTATTGAAGGATATAAGACTTGTCTTTCACATGCTTGCCGCCCCCCCAAATAATTAATATTAATATTAATAATGTTTTGTGGTTTGCTATGTGATTGGCATGCAAATGATGATGATTGGAGTGTAGGGTAAAGGCCCCCCAAGGCTCCCACATCGTCATAATAAGGGCTCTAGAATGACGCGATAGCCAAGTTCAATGACACATTTTGGGAATGTCCCTCATCCATCGACCTTCCATAAAGCATAAGGCAAACCTTATCATAAGCCTAAACATACCTAGTTCTATAGGCAATAGGAGTAGGAGGATCTCACACCTACTATTTAGGAGCAAGAGGGACCTTACACCTACTACTATAGAGGAGCATGAGGGACCTTAGAGTTATGCATGGGTGCCCTCTAAATACACTAGGAAATTCCTTTGAGCACCTTTATAAAGGATGCAATATCCCAAAACTAGAATTATAATCTCTTGACCATACCTTGAGTACCTAGTGGTTTTAGGATACAAAATCAATAAAATTTTGTCGATTTTGATCAATCTCTATGATTTTGTTTTTATAGATGATTTTGTTGATTCTTTGAAAAGCTCTATCATTTTATTGTATCTATAACATGACCACAATTGCAGGTATCATGATCATAGAACTAGAATGTTCAGGGCTGCAAAATGCATTCGACATGGAATTTTCAAGTGTTGAAAGCATTTTGTTATTATTAATATTATTTTATTTTATTTTATTTTATTTTTGGCAAATCGTTGCCAATTATATTGATCAGGTGGCACACAAGTCATTTAAAGAAATTTTTTTAAATCCATGGCAATTTTTAAATCTGGCATAAATGAGCAAACAATGGGGTTTTTTTTCGTTCAATTCTGTGATATAGCCAAACTGGCAATCGTCGACAAGAAGATTTAGCCAAATTTAAGAAATCGTTTCATATTTTGGCTACCTGCTGCCAGGACCTGTTGTAGAAATTTGGCAATTGTTTTTCAAATTTTAAAATCTGACAAATTAAGGTCAATTTTTTTTTCCACGCGTATGTATATGTTAAAATCATTTTTTTTCAAGTTGAAAAAATGCCAAAATTTGCCCCCCAAAAACATTGATCTAGTGATAGTGTGGAAGTGCTTTTGGGATGTCAGCTTTGCACTTCTCTCTCTCTCTCTCTCTCTCTCTCTCTCCTCCCATCAAACCCCCAAGCCACTATTGTGTCACACACCACATGGCACAAGGGTGGATGATGAAGCATCTCTTCATGGATGATGAAGCACCTCTTCATGGATGATTCTTCCGGGTTAGGGTCACTCCTAGAACGGGCCTAGGACGAGTTGGTAGCCTGATTACTAGGCCCCGATTTTGGGAACGTGCCCCACCCGTGGGTTTTGCCAATCATAAAGCACAAGGCAAGCATTTTCTTGAACCTAAACACATGTGGGGTCACAAGGCATAGGAGGGGGGAGGGGTCGGGAGGGCTCTTCGGACACCTTTGCCATCAAAATTTGAAGATGTCAAACTGAAGTGATGTTTAGGATTCTCAATTGCCAAAATTCAAATGAAAATTAATAAACATTGCCAAATTTTTGTATTTGGTTCCAATAGTTAGTCAAAAGTATAGATGACCATTTTTATTTTATTCTTTCATATTATTTATAGCATGATTTGGCTAAATTATCTATTTATGAATGATTGTCACTTTGGCTATGTCATAGAATTCACGAAAAAAATACATTATTGCGTATGCCCACACTATAAGAATGGGAGGGATGTTACACCTATAATTAACAACATAACAATTTATTAATGAATGTTAAAGCCATGTAAATAAAACACAACATGTAATTGAGATGGAGGAGAAAAGGTAAAAGATCATGATGCAAAGTTTGCTAGTTTGTGAAATGGGCAAATGCAAAGTGAGGTGTCTCATTTATTTAAAAAGCAAGAGTCCGCAAAAGTTCATTTTACAGTGTGAAATTTGTAAGTTTTATGATATCATTCGTTAAATGATCATAAATTCATTATTAAAAGTAATAAAGTTCATATTAATTGGAGCCTGAATAAAGATTCCAAATATATGAACCTTGAAAAAAATGAAAATTGAGGAAAAAAAACAATAATATAGATTTATATGATTTAAAGATGGCTCAACTCTAGCAATTCAATTTAGTCTTTAATTAGCGTTTGACTATGATTTTGAAGAAAAGGATTTCACACAAAATTTTATTATTCCATATTACATGACATACTAAGTCAATATAAATAATTTGGGGCGAAATTCAATATGAATATTTTAATTTTTCACCATCTCAATTAGATAATCAATCAATATTTTGAACTTCAAAAGTCCATTGTAAATAAAAGGTGTATATGTGTTTTCATACAAGCTATTAATCTAGAACCAAGTGCTAATTGACAAAATGAAAATGTTATTACTATTTATAAAAGTCCAAAGAAAAAATACCTTATGGAAATGGACATTGTGACACCATGTGAACCACCATATAGTACATTTATCCAAATGTATTCATTGAGCATATGTGGGATCATAAAGCAATAGCCAAATACAATAAAATAAAATTTCATGCCTTTCATTTCTTATGGTCAATTTTTTTATTATTTGGCTATGTTTGAATTTCAAACGTCATTACTAGTCTTTGTGGAGACATTGTGTCATTTGTTGTGGGTGTATTGATGCACTGCAAATGAGATCTAAGTTATAGAACTAAAGTTGTCTATTGTAGACTTAATATGTTATTAGAGTCTAGTCCAATGTTTTTGAAGTTTTAATGTTCTTCAAGGCTTAAAATACTCACAAATTTGCCCCCTCCATGTATTTGTGCTTTTACAACACTTTAACAATGTGTTCAAGATTAAGTACTAACGAAATGTTGATCAATCACTGATATGATGTTGTAATAGCATTATAATACAAATATTTAAAATATTATCTAATTCTATGCACCCTATAATTTTTTGCATACATGATTTGAAAAAAATGGAAATAGCTTCCCTTGGCCCTTGTGGATAATCTTTTGTAGGACCAATGGCAACAACTTCAACAAGGCCATAATCTCCAATTCATTCAAACTTCATTAGTGTTTATTTGCAAGAGTATGATGCAAGTTTTGCATCTCATAGGTCAAGTTTTCTTTGCCTCACCATGGAGATTTGCCCAACAAAAGACATCTTGCAAAATTACTCAAGTGTAAATGGAGGTAAAACATGGACCTTTTGCATGTTTTAGCATGTACAATTCTAGAGCCTTCCACAAAGTGTCCTTGGGAGTAGTTATAGATTCATAGAGTGCTTGGACAACTCCTAGACAACTCTTGGAAATTCCCAAGAAACTTGGCAAAGTTGTGTTTGATCATACCCACTTGGTCTCCAATGATTGAGTTGGCCTTTCTAAACAAAAGCTAGGACCAAGTTTAATTGTATAATGTTTGCAAATTTGATCCCCACATGTTCCGTTCTTTTGTCCATCTCTTGGCTTTGGATCTTGCAAGATGAGTAGAAATAGCATGCATTAGATGATTTTCCTTTTAGTTGGGGACATTCAAGATTGGGGTTCCATTTTCAAGAATAAGCATTCCATGACTTTTTTCCACTAGTTTATACAAATAGAAATCAATAGGGGAAAATTTTAAGTGTAAAAATAGAGACTAATCCAAGTTAAGATAATTCAACTGGTGTTGTTGATTTTTCACATGTACATTATTGTGAATTAATATTTTAAAAACAAAAAACACCAAAAAATAAATTAATTAAATAAGCTTCCATAAACAACTATATATGTTTTTTCTACATGACCATTTCATGCAAATGTGACCTATGAATGGAGCTAGAAATTTTGAATGTAATAAATATAAATAACAACTAGCCAAATGGTAAGAAAAAGGAATCATTTCCAATGTAACTCCAAAAACAAATCACCAATTTTGAAGTCTTTATATGATTTATTTTCATCACCTACTCAACCAATGAACATTGCACAAGCATAAAAGGAAACATGATTTTGTTGTACAAAAATTCTAAAATCAATTGAATGACATTATTCATTCTTTTCATTCTTTCTACAAAATATTGTAATTTAGACACATAACCCCCAAATGGATTAAAGAATCAAAAAGACTTTTACACAACATTCAATACATTATCAATTTATTTTTCTTTGTTGAATATACAAATATTTTAATTGTAAAAACACAACAAAACACCATAGGGTGCAAATGGGATAACATGAATCACACCCACCTACTTTTTGACTACTTTTGTGATTGCTTTTGGGAAAATATTTTTAAAATATTCTTGAAATATTCTTGAAAAAATCTCTAAATTTTTTTAAAAATTTCTTCATACTATTTTATTAAGGTTTATGTTAAAAATTGGCAAAACATGTTATTTTCAAAAAAAATAAAATCCATTCACAAGTCCTTTTATTACTTAAAAGCAAGCATTACAATGCTCAATAAATGTTTTTGTTCTTTTTTATTCATTGAATTAATTTCAAATTAATTCACATGTTCCCATGATATATATAAAATATAATTATATAAAAAAATCTTACAATTTCAACATCACATTAAATTACAACTTTAAAACATGAAAAAACGAAGCAAGCGTTACACTTGCTAGGGTACATGTTACACCCCATAGTTATATATTATAATAAATAATATGAAAAATCCAAAGTTAGTTTATGCAAAAAAATTCATTAGACATTCATTTTTAGAACCCCAACTTTGAATGGACCTAAATGGATAATTTAATTTGTCTTACATTAAAGTTCTGACCTTTGCAGCACTTCAGTGGAATTAATATGGCCTTTCCTCCCACAAAAGATGTCATTACAATTACTCACTTATCCTATCAAATGCTAATAAAAATATTTCAAAGCCTCCTTAAAGTCATTCTATATTATTGCAATTTAGATAATATAAACAATTTTTTGTTATGGACAAGCTCTTTAACACAAACATGATGCAACAATAGGGAGTGCCAAATGGCAAGATAGCAAAAAAACATTGATTTTTACATTTACATCAATAAAATGCAATAAAGGTGGAGATCTATATGCTCTTACCAACTACTAGAGAAGAGGAGGTCATGTCTTTAAATGACCCCTACATCTTATATTGCATGCAACTCAAGATGGAAAACTTAGGAATTTTTCAAAACATTGTTGTCTTTTTTAAATTTTGGTTATTTTAAATTTTAGTGGAACCTTTGGTGCAATTCCAAGAACAAATGTTCAACATAATACCTAATGTTCCAATTATGGTTTCCCAATAAATTCGAAGCCCATTTTGGTTTAGAACCAAATTTGATTTAACATACAATATTACAAATAACCTAAGATAAAATAATATGTATTATTATTTTTTGCTCATGTAGACACTCCCAAAGAAATAGATTGTGATAATTTAGTTTTATACAATTAATTAAACATGTAGGGTAAAGCCCAAGGAACGAAAAGTTCTTGAAATAACCACCCTCGAGTTGAATATATATGTTTTAAAGAAAAATAGTCCCCCAAAAGCAGTCCCAAAAGCAAGAGGGTGTAACTCCCAATTTCAATATATTAAAGCTACAGTGTATGTATGTATGTATGTCTGTCCGTCTTTTACTTATCTTTTACTTATTTCTTTTTCTCTAACGTCATTTCGCTTTCATTACCTCTTTGGCGTAATCCCATTGGCTCCCGTTCCTTGTGGAGTGTTTTGGGGGGTGGGGAAAGGGAGAGCCCGGTGAAGCACGGGGCAGGGGGGGCCAGCAAGGGGGGGGGGGGAAGCTCGACGGGTGCATTATGCACCAGGTTCACACTAGTTTCAATTAAATGACCTTTTAACTCACAATGACAAATTCTTCAACAACCTTTTCAAGATATTCATGTAATGTTGCATTAGGGGTACACAACATGGGATGTATTTCAAAATGAGGATTCAACATGACCCATTTTAATTTGTAGTAAATATTTAATTTACCTCTTTTAACATCATTTGAAAAAAGTGTGTGTATTGGTACATGGAGTACATGCAATCACACACCAAGGAATGTTTTCCAAATGAAATTTTAATGAGACCTATTTTTGACTTGCTAGTTTTTCTTTTCAACATGTTTTGAAAGAGATTTAGGGTCCATGGCATCGGATCGACCAAAAAAGAGTGTGTTGAGACCAACCCTATTATCCATTAGTAAACAACTTATCAAATTTTGGTTATATGGAAAACACTTTGTGGAATTGCTTCAACTTCAAATAGTTGGATTGGAATGGATTAATGCAAATGGGAAGGATTTTCTAGATCGATTGTCATTTTTACCTTTGATTTGAAAAAAATATTTGTAGTATTTCAAAAGAACTATGGATCAAGGTTTTCTAAGTTTGAACTTTGCCAAAATTTGTTGTACATTGATGACATTATAACATGTTTCATTTAATTCAAAAGAACACACATGGCATTTGCAAGAAATATTTGAAAAACTCAAGGCACATAGAAGTTACACCTTAGTAAATATATCAAATTTATTCATGTGTTTTATATTGTAAGAACATTAAAGGTTTTGAAAAACAAAATAAAGGTTATTGCATAGAGTTTTTCACCCACCTTAATGTCAATTGTTAAAACATTTTTTGGCTTGTGCAACTAAAATTAATTATTTTGTTAAAGGTGTGTTAATTGAAAAACTTTTGGGCAACTTGACTTGTTAAGAATTTGGGGTGAAACATGATGACAATGCATTTCAAGAGTTCAAAGTAATATCAATACCTATTTGAGAAGACATACCATTTCGACCAGTTGAATTGCACATTGATTGGACCAAGTTTTGGTTAAATTTTGGTGCTTGATATAGATTAAGTTTTTGGCACCATATTAATCCAACAATAAGTTAAAGGCTTGCATAATTCATATTAAGGTGAATTGTTAATAATTGTGTAAGTCATTGTTTCATTTTGATATCACCATTATAGTAATTTAATTACATTACTAATTTATCCCTACACCTTTGAAGCTTTTCATGGAATTTGATTGATTTTTAAGGAAACTATCAAATTAGGCTTGCATATTTTAGGATTACAATTTTCAAGTTATATGAATATGGTTGTTGTGTTCAACTTTAATGTTGATCACTCAAATTGGAATTGAAGTTCTAATGGAGAAACGTATTATGAAGCTCATTGGCATAATGATATAGAGTTGGATACAATTCCAAATTTTTGCCATGCCTTTACCAAAAAAAGCCTATTTTCTCAATGGAGAATTTAAAGTCAAATCTCAAAATACTATAAATAACAAGAGTTTGGACAACATGTGAATGTTAATTTAAAAGCTAATGGGACTAGATATACAATAGGATAAAGTTACAATAATAAACATTCATTCAATAATTATAACAACTACTCAATGACATACAAGGAGAAAGAAGTCCTAATCCAAAGTTCTTCGAATTTAGATAGATGAAAGAATGTGATTAATGTCATGCCTGAAACAACATGATGGTTTTGTATTACATATTCATGAAGACTCGAGCCATTTTGGTGTTTGACAAATTTATAATATATTTTAAGACTAACATTAGTGGAAGGACATGTAGCTTCATGTTCAATGGTTTGTATGGTGGTGTTTGATTTGCAATTGAGTAAGGATATCACTCAATTCTCTATGGTTCAATTGCAACCATAGTTGGGCAGAAGTAGAGTGCATCAATTGCTTAGATGAACATCATCATTTCATAGCTTCATATGTCATCAATTCCATTTTAAATCACCTTTAACAAATATGATGGATTTTCATGGTTTGAACTTAAAAATTTTGATAGAATTTGCATACAAGATAATATATAAGACAATCAACATATTAAAAAAAGAATTATCATATGTTTGGATTTTGGAAAATGAGCAGTCCGTCAATCTTTGTGAAATTTGCTACATGGTTGTGGAGTTCCATTTAAACTTTTTTTTATACAACAAACTTTGGTTTTCTAAAGCACATGTGAAAATGAAGGGTACATTGAAAAACATTATGGAAATAAAATTATACATTTTTATATATATGAGAAGAACTAATTGGTATATTTTGGAAATTCATAAGGATAGAAATAAAAAAAGGTTTTGCAAAAGAATATGATTATACTATCAAGATGTAGTTAAAGATTATAAATGAACACCTAAAATTTTCACATATTCATTTGTCAATTAAGGTGGTAAAAAAATAATAATATTTCTCTTGGTTCACTTTGATGTAAACCTTCTTAATATACTTGTAAAAGGAAAATAATGAATTTTAAACTAAGGTCATTGATTCATTTTTAGTGATTTTTGAACCCTCAATCATGCTTTAAATGGTGTCATTATGTGACACCAAAAACAAAGGAATTACATTTGGATATATTGATAAATTCTTATTAAGTCCAATGTTCAAGCAGAGGTGTTCACAAATTAAGTTATGAAGTTTAATAGAAAATTTTAGCAATAATTATCTAAACAACATTCATTGATCATTGAACCATTTCAAGATTTCACCCAAAAGCATACAACTTAATTGTTAAATGGATAATGCAAATTATGAAATGGGATCTACCACAAAAATATGGGTTACTTAAGGGCCATCATTAACATGGTTGATTTTGGGGTATCAATTTAGTTGACAAACATCTCTTTCTTCCTTTTTATAAATTATGGTTTTGAGGGCACGGTCTTATATTACCAACTTTAATTCATTAAGATGTGGCACCAATTGCTGAAAACATTTGACCAAGAAATTATGATTTGTTTCAACATGCAATGCTTATAGTTATGTAAACATAACATCAACTTTAATGCACTCAAAAAAACTCATTATTTGTATTTTCATCCAAAATAAAGGTCAATTCAAAATAATTTACTCAAAAAAACTATGAAATAAATGTGACTAAACATGTGCATAATACAAATGGTAATAATAATATTAATGCTAATAATGTGTGATAGAAGGTTCTGTGTAAGCACTAAAATACAAATGAGCAAAAAAATTAAAGATGCACTTCAAACTTAATTCAAGAAACCTAATGAAAAATCAAGATTTTAATTGTGCAATGGTAAAAGCAAATACAACACACAACTAAAAAGTGATTTTAAACAAAAGAATTGATTTGATATGTAACCCAAATTCAAATTTAAATACAAGTGACCAAAAGTTTTATAAAATTGACGAATTATAATTCAATTTTATAATTTAATTTATTAATTTTCATTTGCAAAGTAAGACCAAGACTTGACTAAAAGTAAAAATGAAACAAAAACTCTAATGTAATTTGCAATCAAAAAGTTAAGTACAAGTGACCAAAGGTTATATATATAGTTTTATTAAGATATCATTTTTTCTTCTTTTAATTTTAATAATCACACATATTATGTTCTTAGTTGCTTTTGGTTGCTTGTATTGCATTTTTTTCATGTTCTTTTTCTTTTATTTTTCTTTCAATTGAACATATGAAGTTTTCTATCACATTTAAATTGATCTTATATCTATTTCCCTATTTTTTTAATGTTGCATGTATCAATTTTTTATTCATGCATTAAAAAAAATTAATGTTATTATTTTTTCCCTTTCCCTTTGGTCATAATTTATACCAAGTTTTGGTCACAAATTTGAATCAACTTGATTCATTTTTCACATTATAAAATGTTACACATATACTATACATAGTTTCACCCTCATGTACAAGTTTCAATTACATGTTTACCTATACAATTGCATGTTACTTATACCGGTGTAATTTATGTTTCCAAGACATTATTATGGTCACTATTTTATATCATGTGAAAAATTAATATTAAGATATGTCTACATCTTAAACTAATGTGTCATGTATAATTCGAACTATGTTACAATATTGATTTTGGGGTGGTTGTAGGCCTTAAGGTTTTTAATTTGAATTGGGGAATTATGCAAATTTAATCCATATTTAATGTGGCTATAGGATGGATTGTTTAGTGAAAATAATAAATGTTACCCTTTGAGTTGTTGGAGGGATGGGATGGCTAGGTTTGAAAGAACACATGCATAATTGTTCAAACTTCATAGTGTCACCTTTGGTATGTAAATAGTTTATTGCACTTGTCATTAACAAATCTTAGTTTCTAGCTTGTATAATACACTATATGTTATGTGTATAGTTTATATTAGTGACCATTATCATGGTGGGTGACAAATGGCTTTGGTACATGGTATGTCTTATGGCATTTTGGGAAGAAGTACCATTCACAAACCGAATGTGCTTTTGGTGTACCAATCAAAAAACTTCACCTACAAATAGCTAGCTAGACTAGAAGCGATGCAAAATTTTAATGAAGTATTTCAAAATTTTATTGAATCCTTTTTGGTCAAAAGTCAAAACATATGGGAGATCATAGATAGGCATTTATCATAATGGTGTTTAATTTTTGCACCTAACTTAGTGGTGTCATGAATTTTGAATAAAGTAGCTACCCATTCATGGGCATGTTCCCAAAATATCATATACATTGTTATATAGAAGTTCTAAGAGTTATGAGGACCTTAGCCCCTAATAAGGAGGCACTTTGGAATGTTGTGTTATTGTGTGTGTGGTTGTTATAATTCATTAATGTCTATGAACAACAATGTTTCCAATGTTGATTCAACACAATGTCTTGTGCATAGCTTTTTATCATTTGCATGATAGATTATTATTTGTAATGAAACTTCCAAATGCTTTGGGGACAAAAATTGATCAATTTTATATGTCATCGAGGAATGATGCAAAAGGAAGGAATGTGATGACTATAGCTTCTAGTAGGGACATTTCTAATTACTCACCTCTAATTGTGTGCGTAAGGTCTTAGATTGAAGGCAAAACTTAGCACATTAATTACTTTGACACCTCATTGCTAAAAATACAAATAAATAATTAGTTAAGATTTGGAAGAATGTTTAGGCAAGACAAGGGGGTAATACTTGAATGGGGTGTTTAGAATTCACTTTGGTTATGATCAAGGATTGTAATGTAGTCATTCATGACCAAGAAGAAAAGGAAAAATCATGGAAAGTTGATGCGATGTATGGAAAAGAAAGTAGTGTTGGCAAAATTTTATTTGCAAAACAATCTTAAGGATGGAAGGGTGTGAAACATTTTATTAGACTATCAACAAAGATTCACGGAGATTTTGTAAAGGGACATTAAAGCACAAAACAATGTGTCAACCTCTAAATGGTTAAGGTATGGAGATACCTACTCTCATTCTTTTTCTAGTTTCACAAGGTTGAGCATAGAAGAACATCAATTTAAAGGTTGGTAAAAGACCCAAAAAAAAAAAAAAGTTAGTCACACAAGAAGAACTAATTAGTTACATTTTTAGCTTTTATGAAAAGTTGTCATAATAAAGACTATGAACGAGTTGGTCCTAGAAGTAAAGGATTTATGCCTAGATTGTATTTCTATCAAGGTGAGCACAAAAATGAATTCTGAGCTCACTAAAGAGTTGTTTTTAAAGGAAGTATCAAATTGATGATAGATCGATGTTAAATAAAATGATGAATCCCTTTGGCAAGTTGAGTCAAAAAATGCAAAATCTCTCTTCCTTTATTTTACTAAATGGGTGGCTCTAGCCTAACAAATATACATCACAATATGTTCAATACTTGGACCCAACAGTGGGGAGGATTCTACAAATACCACATCCTAAGTTCTTAAAGTTTTCATTGCAAGTCATATCAAAGAATTACCTTTGCAATATCATTTAACAAGTTGATTTGGACGTCAAGCTTGAGATATGCTAACTTGATTCAAGAATTATGGAAGGAAATATTAATTGTCACAATCTTGCTATTGATGATTAATCCTAAGCTAGTTTTCATATAGGTCAATGAGAACAACATAATTTGAGTTATTTTTCTCTTTCAGGGAATTTCACAATTGGTCCTTGAGGTATTGTTGTTTCACCAAATTATTTGGATCAAAATTTTGTTGCTTCATTATAAGAAGAACATGCTATAGAGACTTGGGTGGAGTTGCATCATCAATTCTAATTTGTTAAGTGTTTTGTACTATCTTTCTTTTTGGTTTTAGTATTGTTTCAAAGTTTTTTCTTTGAAGGGAGGGGAGGAGGGGGAGGAGGGAAGGAAGGGAAGATGATTGAGGTGGAGGAGTGGGAGGAGGGAACGAAGGGAAGATGATTGAGGTAGAGACTTGTATATCATAGTGGAATCCTTACTACCATTCACTTTGTGACCCTCCTTATAAGCTTGGTGAGAGTGGATGATTGTTTACCTAGAAACGTGTCCCATAAGTTTGTTTTGTTATGATTGTGTCTAGCTTTGTTCTGGATGGAAGTACATCTTTTTGTACTCACAAACTCCCAAAACCAATTGTTGCTTTTCATTATGATCACCTAACTTTGATCCAAATGGAAGTACATCATTTCAACCTCACATATTCCACACCCAAAAAAGAAAAAACCCCTTTTCAAAGTAAGAAAAAAAAGCAAAACTACTTGTGTGACAAAATGACCTTGCATATTGTTGTACAATGCATATTGGTCAATATGATACTATGTACAACAATATCATATTGACCAATGGGTATGTTGCACATAGTTAAAAATAAAACACACATACCCATTGGTCAATTGGGTAATATTTTAAACAAAAACATATGGGAAGAAAAAACAAAAAAAAAAAGAAGCAAACTTGTTCGCATGAACTACGAACCAGCCTGAACATTATTCAATGTGAAAAACATTCAGCCTGACTTGAGTAAAAGTTCCTCTCAATCTTCTCACTCATGACATATGCCATCTCATTATACACACTTGTTGAAACATTCCCAAAGCTTCATGCACTTCATGCAGAAAACAACTTCTTTCCTTTGCCATACAATCAAATAACAAAGGTTCATATGAGGCTCGTGGTGTTGCTTCTACAACAGATCAATGAAGAAACTGAAGCTGCTCTGGCTTGGGTGTCCTTCATGCATACAAGTATCTTATCTAGTGCAAGCTGCTGAACTAATTCAGCAGATTCAGTTTAGCCATTCACCCCACAACTTACATTTGCAGATGAACTACAAACTGAGTTATCAAGATGCCATGTTGTTAACCTATCCTACAAACCCTCTTTTCTTCTATATATATACCACCTAAGATTTTATTTTATTTTTAATTTAATTTAATTTTTTTATTTTTTAAAAATCAGTTGGGCCAAGTCTACCTATTATGATCAGGCCAAATCTCAATTCCTGAGAGAGTGACAGAGATACTCACTCACATTCATCTGTCAGCCTTGAAATCATGGACATTCGTGGTTGGCTTTTTCTTCATGTTTCTCCATGATGCCCAAAAAGCCTGTTGTTTCCCTTCCTTTCCCTTCCCTTCCCTTTTCTCTTCCAATGTGTCTGGTTCAATGCAACCTAACACAGGGGGCTAAGCTAACTTTGTTGGCAATAAGTTAAAACAAGGGGGTGTGTCAATTACACTGTGGCCTTGCCATTTACATTAAAAAGTATCTTAAGGCAAGCAAGAGAACAATTATGGAAACTGAAATATTTCACCATGCAAAAATATAATCTTCTTCAAAAAAATGCTCTAAAAGAAACCAAAATCCTTCACGATATTATAACTCTATAATAACTAATCTCAAGTTTCAACACAAGCCAAATTATCATCTTTCAAAAAAAAAATCCTCATATCAAAATCTACATTGGGGATGCTTGTTGTGTATTACTACTTCCAAAATTTGAAAAACAGACATTGCCTAGCACTTGGGTTTTTTTTTTTCCTCTATGTTTGGGCATTACACATTTCTAAGAGAAAATTGGCAGTTGAATAAACATTAAAGGAGTCACAGTGATTCTTTTTACTAGCAATTTTTTGTCAAATTTTCGACCCAAAAAATATGATTTTGACCAATACGAAGGATTTTTCATCGAAAAAATGGCTCAAATATGTCGGATATTCAAGAATTGTTTTTCCAAATCACCAAATTTTTATGATAAGTTCCAATACAGTAGCCAATAATATAGATGGATCCTTTTTTCTCAATAACTTTCATATGTGATATGTATGCTAATTTGGCTAATTGTTTTTCGAGCTGATCGTCATTTTGGCTACATCACAAAATTGAGGATTAAAAAAAACAGTTACTAAGGAACTAACATTCCATTACATAACAGGCAGGTTTTCATCCAAAATCTCCCAAAGACATTTCCCATGAGAAAACATTGCTAGTTTTGTGTGAGTGTGTGTGTAAACAGCATTTGAAAATTTACAAGTTTATGGGTGCAAAAACACAGAAAGTTAGGGTTTAAGGCTTCTGCCAAATTGTTAAAGAAAATTAGGGTTTAAGGATTCTGCCAAATTGCTTAGCCTCATTGTAAAATGTCAACCTGCCAACTTGTTAGGTTGTTAACAAGGGCTGATATGCCAGCCTTTTGCACCATCTGTAAGCAAGAAAAATCAGCTGAACAAGCTAAGAAAAGTTTGCATAATAAGCTTGCTTGGTACTTCATGCATATGCTTTGGTGGTAAAGTGCTCATAAAAATCGCTAGTTCCTGTTCCAGGAATTTTAAATTTTTGATAGAACCTTTGGTCTGGTCCAGGTTCTGAGTTTTGTATAAAAAATCCTAAAGCAGGTGTGATTCCAAACTGGATCCCATTCTACTTACTTACATATAGCCTAAAACTGGTTTTTTTTTTTTTTTTTTTTTTTTTTTTTTTTGTATTTTTTTTTTTTTTTTTTTTTTTCTTTTTTTTTTATTTGTTTTCCGGTTTTTTTTTTTTTTTCTATTGCCGTTTTTTTTTTTTTTTTTTTTTTTTTTTTTTTTTTATTTTT
>Ga0116231_10008229_pt1 | contig 18421 bp, 19 predicted proteins | sample S1TSphgellanicum_2_FD_89695 | JGI IMG/M metagenome (GOLD analysis project Ga0116231, IMG submission 89695) | Host-associated microbial communities from peat moss isolated from Minnesota, USA - S1T2_Fd - Sphagnum magellanicum MG | ecosystem: Host-associated > Plants > Peat moss > Unclassified...
CATCGAAACGGCGTGGTGCACCGCGACGTGAAGCCGGGAAACATCCTCATCACGAGTGACGGACAGGTGAAGGTCACCGACTTTGGGATCGCGCAAGCGGTGTCGAGTGAAGACCACCTCGCCGAAGAGGGTTCGGTCATGGGAACCGCCACGTATTTTTCGCCCGAACAGGCCGAGGGTGCGGCCGTCGACGGTCGAAGTGACGTGTATTCATTGGGTGTCGTCCTCTTCGAGATGCTCGCGGGGCGACCACCCTTCATTGGTGATTCCCCCGTTGCGGTGTCGAGTCAACACGTGAACGGTCGGGTACCACCACCGACCGAGTTCAACAACTCGATTCCGCGTGACCTCGAGGCGATCGTCATGGAATCGCTGGCCAAGGCCCCTTCGCAGCGTTACCAGTCCGCGGACGAGTTTCGAGCGGACTTGATTCGGTTCAGCGAGGGTCAACCGGTCCAGGCCGCCGGCTACGACGGGGCGTTCTTCGGTGCCGACGCGACCCGTGCGGTCTCGGCGGTGACGATGGGCGATCGCACGTCGTCGGTCCCGGTGATGGCCGGTCCGCGCACCGACATACGACGCCGACGAAGAAACAACGTCCCGGGCATCGTCGCCCTCGTCGTCATCGTGCTGCTCGCCGCCGGGGGCGTTGGTTACTATTTCTCTCAGCGCACCACCGCCGTGACCTCGATGCCCTATTTACTAGGCCAGGACGTGTCGTCCGCCACCTCCACGATTCGTGCCGACGGTCTCACGCTCGGTACCGTGCGACAAGTCGCCTCGAACAAACGCAAGGGCTCGGTCGTCGCGACTGATCCCGTGGCGGGCAAGAAGGTGACCAAGGGCGAGGCGATCTCACTCAAGGTGTCGATTGGTTCGACCGCGACGTCCGTTCCGGTGCCGAACGTGACGGGGATGTTGCTCGCGAACGCGGAGAGCATCCTGGCGAGCGACGGTCTCAACTACGTCACCCAGGTGACGACGTCGCCGCCCGCGAACGCACTACCGGGACGAGTCCTGCTTCAGACGCCGTTGGCACTCACCAAGGCCAAGACGGGCGACAAGGTGACACTCACCATCCTCTCGCCGACGGCGACGTTCTCACTGCCGTCGGTCGCTGGTCAGACGCAAGTCGAGGCGACGACGATCCTCGTCCAAGACCAACTGAAGGTCAGCAACATGACCAGTAGCGCGTGTTCGAATACCGTCGCGTCGGGTCTGGTCGTCAACACCTTGCCGGCCTCGGGTAGCCAGGTGCAGGCCGGTGCCTCCATCCAACTGGTCACGTCGTCGGGTGTGTGTCAAAACGCCGTGCCCAACGTGGTGAATCTGACGCAGTCGGCGGCGACGACCCTGCTCACGGGAAGTGGCTTCACCGTCGCGGTCGCTCCGGCCGATCCCACGCAGTGCCTACTCTCCCAAGTGGGTACCGTGGTCGCCCAGACGCCCGCCGGGGGTGCCGAGGCGCCCTACAACTCCGCGGTCCAGATTTCGGTGTGTCAGTCGAGTACGGCGACCACCACGACTATCCCGCCCGGATGAGCCTCGTATCTTCATTCGATAACATCGAAATCGATGGCGAAATCACCGAACAGCCAAAGCAAGGCCAAGACCGTCGGTCGCTACGTGCCGCCCGAATCGCGGGGACGAATCACCGCGCGACGTCGCGCCTACGCCGATCACAGTCCTCGTTGGTACGGCTGGATGCTCCTGGGCTTGCTCCTCGTGGGCATGCTGATCATCACGCTCAACTATCTCGCCGTGTTGCCGGGGTCCACGTCGTCGTGGTACCTCGTGGCGGGACTGGTGCTGATGTTCAGCGCTTTCTATATGGCGACCCGCTACCGCTAACGCGGAAAGAACTCGGACTTAGTTGTCGAGTCGCTCGATGATGGTCGCGTTCGCGAGTCCACCGCCTTCGCACATCGTCAGGAGTCCGTAACGGCCCCCCGTTCGCTCGAGCTCGTTGAGCAGCGTCGCGCACAGCTTGGTACCCGACGCCCCGAGTGGGTGTCCGAGTGCGATAGCTCCCCCGTTCACGTTCACCTTCGCGAGATCGACCTTGTGCTCCTTGTGCCACGCGAGCACGACCGAGGCGAAGGCCTCGTTGATCTCGATGAGGTCGATGTCGTCGAGGGAGAGCCCCGCGCGCTCGAGGACCTTGGTCGTGGCCGGTATGGGACCGGTCAACATCGTGACCGGGTCGACACCGGCGAGGGCGAACGAGTGGAACTTCGCACGGGGTCGGTAACCCAACTCGCGGGCCTTCTCCTCGCTCATGATGAGCACGGCCGACGCGCCGTCGGTGATCTGTGACGAGTTGCCGGCGGTGACCTTGCCATCCTCCTTGAACGCCGGCTTCAGGTTGGCGAGAGCGGCAACCGACGAGTCGGGTCGAATCCCCTCGTCGGTCGTCATGAGTTCGTCCGTGGCGTTACCGTCCTCGTCGCGAACGTAGACGGGGACGATCTCGCGCTCGAAGCGACCTTCGGCGGTCGCCTGGGCGGCGCGCCGGTGACTCTCGACCGAGTACGTGTCGAGCTCCTCGCGAGAGATGCCCCATTCGTCCGCGATCATCTCGGCGCCGATTCCCTGGTTCTTCAGTCCGCCCACCGGTTCGTAGCGTGCGGCGACGCGCGGTCCGAACGGGAAGCCCGAATCCTTTCCCACCGAGGATCCCATGGTGACGCGACTCATGACTTCGACCCCGGCCGCGACGACGACGTCGTAGGCGCCCGCCATGACGCCCTGGGCGGCGAAGTGCAACGCCTGCTGCGAGGAGCCGCACTGGCGGTCGATCGTCGTGGCGGGGACCGATTCGGGCCACCCGGCCGCCAATACGGCGCTTCGTCCGACGTTGAAGGCTTGCTCACCAACTTGTGAGACGCAGCCCATGATGACGTCGTCAATGAGACTCGGATCGAGTGCGTTACGACTCGCAATGGCGCGCAGCGCCTCGGACGCGAGGTCCACGGCGTGCCAGTTCTTAAGCTTTCCGTTGCGCTTACCCCCCGGGGTGCGAACGGCATCCACAATGACCGCTGTTGGCATTGCCTACCCTTTCTTTGAGCGCGAGAAATCCCCGCCGCGCGAATCCTAGACGGGTGTTCGGAGTAGCGTCACGGGCGTGACGGACGGTGCACGGAACATGGATCGTTGGTTGGGCGATGGGGGAATGCCGATAATCCACGCCGTCGGTGGTTCGTTTCGTTCGTACGGTGTCGACGGCGAGGATCTGGGTTGGGTGCAGGGTCTCTTCGAACCCCTGGAGCTCGCCTGCAATCCTCACGGCACCGTGCAGGCGGGCGTGCACGCCGTCCTGCTTGACGCCGCTATGAATTTTGCCATCAACGCCGCGCTCGCGGGTCGCGATCGCACCAACGCGACGATTGAGATGAGTACCGAGCTCATGCGGCCCGCACGACGAGGCGAGGCGTACGACGTGCGCGGCGAGGTGGTGCGACTGACGCGTCAAATCGCGCACGCCCAGGCCACGATCACTGACGCCCAGGGCAAGTTCGTGAGTCGAGGTACTGGCACGTTCCTCGTGCACCGAGCGGACGACTAGATGTGCTCCGCCGGGATTTGACCGAGGCGGCCCGCTTCGTAGTCCTCGAAGGCCTGTTGTAACTCGGCGCGCGTATTCATGACGAAGGGGCCGTAGGCGGCGACGGGCTCACGGATTGGCGCGCCACCCAAGACGAGGACCTCGAACGCCGCGGTTCGTGAATCTTGTCTCTCGTTCGCTGACATAAGAATTGTGTCACCATTCACGTGTACGGCCATCTGGCCGTCCTCGATCGGTTGGCGATCGACACCCACGGTCCCTTCGCCCGCCAGCACGTAGGTCAGGGCGTTGTAGTCCTGATTCCAGGGGAGTTCGAGTCGTCCACCGGGCAGCAGTGACACGTGAAGGACGGTAATGGGCGTGTGCGTCGAACCTGGTCCTTCGACGGTACCGATCGAACCCGCGATCACGCGGATGATCGCGTCGCCGTTCTCATTGGTGAGCAGCGTCACCGCACTCGCTCCGATGTCCTGGTAGCGCGGCGGCGTCATCTTCAACTTCGAAGGAAGGTTGACCCAGAGTTGAATACCGTGGAACAGCCCTCCCGAGTCGATGAGGGCGTCCGGCGGTCGCTCGATGTGCAAGATACCTGCTCCCGCGGTCATCCACTGGGTCGCACCGTTCTCGATCACCCCACCGCCACCGATGGAGTCTTGGTGCAAGAAGGTGCCCTCCATCATGTACGTCACCGTTTCGAAGCCCCGGTGAGGGTGCCAGGGTGTTCCCTTTGGTTCGCCCGGGCCGTAATCGATCTCGCCCATCTGGTCCATGTGAATGAAGGGATCGAGGTCCGCGAGGTCGATGCCGGCAAATGCCCGACGAACCGGGAATCCCTCTCCCTCGAGGCCGCGAGGCGCACTGGTAATTGATTTGACCCGACGTGGTCGGGCCTCGGGACTAGGGGCGGTGACTTTTGGTAACTCGAGTGGGTTGTCGACGGTGACTGCGGGCATGCGTCCAGCCTAATGACGCGCGCGAGTGCGATGGACGTGCTGACGGGAGCGGGAGGTCACGATGCGCTGACCGACGGATGTCAAGGGTCAGCTGTTGTCGTGTGAGGGATCAGGTGTAGTTCCGTCAACCCTCTACCGTGGTAATAGAAGGAGTGGTGGGGCTAGTAAGAATCGAACTTACGACCTCGTCATTATCAGTGACGCGCTCTAACCGACTGAGCTATAGCCCCTAAGGGGTTCCAATCTACACCAGGAGGTGCGTCACACTTCAGTCCTCCGAACCGCCCCTGAACGGTAAGAACTCCTCCGAGTTTCCTCTGACGCCGCCCGAGGATCTCACCTTCCTCAACATGGCGCGCGAGCGAATCAAAAGGTGCAAACTGGGTGAGTGATCGATCCACGATTCGTCTTCCTCGCCGCGGGGCTGTCACTGTTCGGCGGTTTTGGTTACGTTCGTGACACCCTGAAGGGCGTGACGTCACCCAATCGAGTCACGTGGGGACTGTGGGCACTCGAAGGAATAATGGCATTCTTCGTCGAGGTCCAAGAACACGTAGGTCTCGCCTCGGTGATGACCCTCATGCTGGGCCTGGTGCCCCTGGTCGTCGTGGTTGCGTCGTTCAGGAACGCCCACGCCGTCTGGAAGATCGGTCGCTTCGACCTCTCCTGTGGGGTCGTTTCGTTCGCGGGCCTCGCGTTCTGGGCACTCGTGCACGAGCCAACGATCGCGCTCACGTCCTTTGTCGCCGCTGACCAGATTGCCGCGTTGCCCACGCTGCGAAAATCGTGGATCGCGCCGATGAGCGAGTCACCTCGACTGTTCTTCTTGGGTTCGGCCAATTGTGCACTAACCCTGCTCACGTTGCGCCATCTCACGACGTCGGGTGCCCTGTTCCCGGGGTGCGTTCTCTTGATGGATCTCACTATCGGACTATTGATCGCCACTCGGCTCGGAACGCGCGTTCGTGTTCGTCCCTCCCCGTGGCGGACGAGTGTGTCGTGACACCAAAGCGTGATGAAACGAGCGTCGACGCCCGTCGCGCGAGGGGTCGCGACGCGAGGGAAACCACGTCACGCCAATCGCTCGGTCGGTTAGCCCCGCGACCGACGGAGTACGACGCCGTAGGTCGACTCATCGAACAGGGCGAGAGTCGAGTCACCTCTCTTCTTCCCATTCGGTACCAACGCATGCTCGAGAGCCCGCTCGCGTTCTTTCGCGGTGCGGCGCTACTCATGGCCGAGGACCTCAGTCGTGGGCCGAGCACGGATCTCGAGGTGCAGATCTGTGGCGACGCCCACCTCTCGAATTTCGGGGTCTTCTCGTCACCCGAGCGACACCTGGTCTTTGACGTCAATGACTTCGACGAGACCGAGGTCGGTCCGTTCGAATGGGACGTGAAGCGACTCGTGACGTCGCTCGTCATCAGTTCGGAACAACTCGGTCATAGACCAAAGCAGCAGGAGAACATCGCCTTGAGTGCGGCCCGCGAGTATCGAAGGGCGATGACGGAGTTTTCCCAGGAGACGAGGCTTCACGTGTGGTACGCCGCCCTCGACCTCAATCTCGCAATGGGAGAGTTGCGGGGACTCTTCTCTAATAGCGCGCGAGAGAGGGTGGTCGACATCTTCCACCAAGTACACGACTCGGCGAACCAGGTCGCGTACGACAAGGTCGTGGTGTACGAGAAGGGAAATGCGTCGATTAGGGAGGATCCTCCACACTTCACGCATCTGAGCCTCGACGTCGACCAGACGATGCGACCAGAGGACGCGTACGAGATCGTGCACGACTACGTGAGGACCCTGAGCAGTGATCGCCAAGTACTCCTGAGCCAGTACCGCGTGGTGGACGTGGCCCGCCACGTGGTGGGCGTCGGTTCGGTGGGCACCGAGTGCCTCGCGGTGTTGCTCACCGGTCGCGACGCGCGCGACCCCTTGTTCCTCCAAATAAAGGAAGCCCAGACTTCGGTCGTCACGCAAGCGCTCGCCCGAACGTCCACCTTCGTCCCCGGTGAGCGAGTCGTTCGTGGCCAGCGACTCATGCAGGCCACGCCCGACCTCTTGCTCGGTTGGCAGTCGATTGGGCCGCTCAAGAGTCGCCGAAGCTTCTACGTGCGACAGCTCTACGACAACAAGGCGAGCATCAACGTGGAGCAATTGGATGAGGAGCTCCTCGTCGCCTACGGACGTGTGTGCGCGTGGACCTTGGCACGAGCACACGCTCGTTCGGGCTCGTCCGCGGAAATCGCCGGGTACCTCGGCAAGGGTTCGCGATTCGACGAAGCAATGGCGGATTTTGCGCACGACTACGCGAAGCGCAATCGCGACGACTACGACTCGATGAAGAGCGCGCTCAGAGACGGGCGCATTGCGGTCGCCCACTGAGTGTGGGTGTTGTCGCAATGAATTGCTCCCGCCAGCGTCGACCGTGCGATCGTGTGGCGATCGAAAGGATGTCCCGTGCGACACGGTGGCGCCGTGGCGGGGTACGCCGTTCTTGGTAGGATTGAGGGCCTTCGGGGATGTAGCTCAGTTGGTAGAGCGCGGGCTTTGCAAGCCTGAGGTCGTGGGTTCGATCCCCATCGTCTCCACTAGTTCGGATGTCGTCGAGACGAAATGTCTCGGTTCTTCTGTCTTACTTGGGCCTCGACACCTCCGTCGCACAACTCGGCCCGGCTTCAGTACCTCTGTCTCGCTGGCCTCCGGACCTCTGTCCCACTCGCACCTCCACGAATTCCCGTCTCGTGCACGAGGCTCGCGCGGTGACGAGGGTCTAACGAAGTGATTCTTCCGTGCGCTCTCGGATCTCACGAAGTGCGGCGAGCGTGCTGCGGAAACCGGCGATCTCGTCGGGTCCCACGAGGTTCGAGAGTTCTTGATTGACGTGAGCGATCGCCTCAGCGATGACACGCGCCGCACGCACGCCTCTCTCCGTGAGGACCAGTGCCAGGGGATCGTCCGCGCCACGCGCTTCGTCGGCGGTGACGAATCCGCCGTCGAGGAGGGCCTCGAGAAGTTCTTCGACCTGTAGATCGGTGAGGCCCATCTCTTGGGCGAGTTCCTCGGTGTGGGCGCCATTCGCGAGCCCGCCCACGAAATAGGGACCGGCCTTGGGTAGGTCGCTAAGGCCCTCGGCACTCAGCCGTATGCGGATCGCCAGTCCGTACGTGTCGCGGGCTCGGCGTAGCAACGTAGTGACGGGAAACTCGCTGGGCGAAATCGAATACTCCATTAGGTGACGCTCAACCTTCGTGCTATGCGCGACCGGAGTCCCGGTAGTGCTCGCGCCAAATCAGACGATAGATTCTCAGTTTTCGTGGAATAGAACGAAGGCCGGGAATAAAGGGTACGAAGAGCAAAATCAGCGAGAGCACCATCATAGTGCCCCACACGAGTGCGTCACCGTTGCCACTGCTATTGAACGGTGCGACCTGGTACCAGAACGCGTAGAGCCAGAGCCAGGCTTGACCGGGGTAGTTACCGGTCTCGTTCATCATTCCCCACTGGTTGCCGGCGAGGTGTTGTTCGGTCGCGACGTTGGCGAGGTACTGACCATCGGAGAGGAACAGCAGCGACTCGGTGTAGTCGGTCGTGTAGAAGTCGTTACCGGCCACGAGATCCTGATCGAGCGCACCCGATCGAGCCATCGTGGTGAGTTCGTTGATCATGACGGGCACGGGACCAGCCTTCGTCGCGTTCACCACGACCGTGCCGTGTCGGTACTTCATGGTGGTGGTCGCTTTCGCGTACGCGTCGAGCCAACTCGCGCGCGTGGTAGACGACGCCTTTTCGTAGCGGACCAGGTCGGCGTCGAGTACGGGCTCGTTCGGAAGCGCTCGTAACGGATCGAGGACGAAGTCCTTCGCCGTGTTGAGGGGAATTCGGACACCCACCCACTTCTCAAGCTGCAGCGGGCCGATTTGTTGACTCGGCCCGCCGTGGTTGTAGGGCGCGCCGTAGGTGGCGGTCGTGGAGGTGCCGTTGAGTTCACTGAACGCCGTCGTGGCGAAGTCGACCGGGTCGGCGTTGGACCACGCCTTTAACGTGATGGCCTTCTCGTCGGGCGAACCAAAGACGACCGCGAGGATGAGGACCAGCGTCGCCACGACGACGAGTGCGATGGTGCCCTCCTTGATGATGTCGTAGGGGGTGTAACCACCTCTCCACTCCGGTGCGTCGACGTCGGGACGGAACGACTTTCTGCTCATTCAGTCACCCGTGCGACATCCGGCGTCGGCGTGGGGTCGTCTTCGAACGGGGGGACGACACCCTTCATTCGCACGAGGAGAACGTGCATGCCCGTGAGTAACACGAGGACCAGTGGCATCAGGACGATGTGCCACATCATCATCTGACCGAAGTTTAAGACGTTGAAGTACGCGCCCGCGCCGGTGGCGTTGATGCCGTCCTTCGCTTGGGTGGTGATCCACTGTGAGTCGAAATTGCTCTGAATCGCGTAACCGGTGAAGGACGTGGCGACCGATGCCAGGAAGAGCACGACGCCCGTCATCCAGGTGAGTGTGCGTCCGCCGCGCCACGCGGCCATCGCGAACTTTCCCCACAGGTGGATGACCATCGCGAACATGAACACTTCGACGCTCCAAAGGTGCAAGGAGTTGACGAAGTGTCCGTAGGAGGATCCGTGCCACCACTGCGGTCCGCGTAAGGCGAGAATGCAGCCCGTGCCAATGACGACGCCGAGCGCCGCCAAGGTGGCCACGCCGAAGACGTAGATCCACGAGGCGACGTAGGAGGACTGGGTGTCGGGCAGTAATTTCTCCGGCGGAAGTTTGCCCGCAGCCTTACGACGAAGGCGCGTGGTCCACTGACGATCGATCTCCTCGCTCACTTGTTCTCCTTGCGACGTTTCCGGCCCGGGAAGGGCAAGAAGAGAGCCGCCACGAACGTCACAATCATCGCGACGACGACGGTGAAGTTGGCGACGCTGATGTAGATGAAGTGCCAATGGATGTAGTGGCCCAGCGTGTTGAGGGGCAAGAGTGCCGCCACGGTCGTAAATACGGTCACGGGTTCGTCAATCTCGCCATTCACTTCAGTCTGTCAGCGATTTTCAACTGCGCACTAGGGCCCTAGGGCCCTGAATCACTGGCGTCGTCTTCTTCTCGGTGCCGGGTTCTCGATCGTGCGCGCTTTGTCGCAACGTGAATTGCGTCATGCCAATCGTGAGTGATATCGCCCCGCCTACGTGGAACCACACCAGGAGAGCCGGCACGTGGGACAAATATTGGGTGACGCCAATCGCGGCTTGCACGAGCGAAACGAGCACGAGACGACGTACTCCGAGTTGCAGCGGCTTGGGAGCCCCCGTCTTCCAAATCGCGAGGAGCAGACCCACGACGAGTCCCACGAAGAGCAGGGCCGCAACCGAGTGGACCCACGTCGCCGACGAGAACGCGAACGGGAGGCGCTTGGCTCGGAGTTGGCCCTGGGACGAGCCCGCGTGTGGTCCTGATCCGGTCGTGAGCGTTCCGGTCACGAGCAGGATGAAGAACGGAATCCAAAGTATCCGCGCCACCGCCTGGAAGTGCGGGTCTCGTACGTCACTTCGTGCACCGGGCCCGTAGACGTACTTTGAGTGGTGATAGAGGACCGCCCCGATGCTGACCATGGCGAGTGACAGCAACAGGTGCAGCGACACGAGCCAGGGATTCAATTTCGAATAGACCACGAACGCGCCCAAGATGGCGTCGGCGACGACGCCCACGATGAGTGAGCCGGAGAGGACTAACAAGTCACGACGCCGCGGGTTGCGCAACCAGGCGGCGACGAAGGTCACCCCCGTGAGGATCACCAGCGTGACCGTGATCATGCGATTGGCGTATTCGATGAAGGGATGGATGCTTAGCGAGCCCGTGACACGTCCTTGGAAGCAAGTGGGCCAGTCGGGACAGCCGAGTCCCGAGCCCGTCAATCGCACGGCGGCACCCGAGAGCACGATCACGATCATGGCGAGGAACGTCGCGAGGGCGAACCATCGAAATGCGGGCGCGGACAGCGTACGAGTGGTGGACCTCACGTCCCTAGCCTAGGGAAAGTTGAAACCCGTAAGATAATGCCCGTGACCCTCACCGCACCTCGTAGCCTTTCAATCTCCGAAGTCCTGCGCGGCTATCTAGCCCTCACTAAACCTCGGATCATCGAGCTACTACTGGTCACCACGGTGCCCACCATGGTGGTGGCGGCGGGCGGCATACCGGGACTGTGGTTGATCGTCGCGACGCTCGTCGGTGGCACGCTCGCGGCGGGCGGGGCCAACGCCTTCAACATGGTCATTGATCGTGACATCGATGCGGTCATGGAGCGCACGAAGAAGCGGCCGCTGGTCACGGGGGTGATGAGTGCGCGCTCCGCCACGGTCTTCGCCGTGGGACTCGAGATCGTGGCCTTCGCGGTCCTCGCGATCTGGGTGAATCAACTCTCCGCGTGGCTCGCGCTCAGCGCCACCGCGTTCTACGTCCTTATCTACACCATGTGGTTGAAGCGTCGTTCGAAGCAGAACATCGTGATCGGTGGTGCCGCGGGAGCGGTTCCCGCCCTCATTGGCTGGTCGGCGGTGACGAACTCCCTTTCGTGGACCCCGGTGTTGCTGTTCCTCGTCATCTTCCTTTGGACACCCCCGCACTTCTGGGCCCTCGCGGTGCGGTACCGTGACGACTACCAAGCCGCCAACGTGCCCATGATGCCCGTCGTGGCGTCGCTTCGCCGCACGACGCTCGAGATCCTCGTGTATTCGGTCATTCTTTGGGCGCTGACCGTATTGATTGGGCCCACCGCACACCTGGGATGGGTCTACGCGCTGTCGTCGACGGTGTTGGGTGGGCTCTTCACGTTTTACGCGTTGCGTCTGTACCGGCACGCACGCGAGGACCGTGCCGACGTGGGCGAGGCAATGCGACTCTTCCACTTCTCCATCACGTACCTGTCGGCCTTATTCATCCTCATGGCGGTTGACGTCATTGTCCGAAACCACTAAGCCCGCTCGCGGTCGTCCGTCGCCCAAGATGTTCATCTCGTTGGGCATCGGCACCGTGGTCGCCGTGGCGCTCATCGCCGTCGTCTCGGTCGTCACCGGTGGCAAGGTCACCAACTCGAGCAACTCCCCACGGTCGGCGTTGCAGGGTAAGAGTATTGCGACCTTCAGCGCGAGTGGTCTCGATGGTGGTACGCAAAAGGCGCCGTGGTCGAACGGACATCCCTCCGTGCTGGTCTTCTTCGCGAGCTGGTGTACGCCGTGTCAGGGTGAGATTCCAAAAATAGCGAAATACGTCTCCTCGCACGGCGAAGGCAAGGTGCAGGTGCTCGGCATCGACGCGGGCGATCAACGAGCCGCGGCCCAGGCGTTCACGAAGAAGGATCACGTCACGTTCGCCGTCGCGTTCGATCCGAACGACGCGATCACCGCGGGGCTCTTCAAGTTCGCCGCATTGCCGGAGACCGTGTTCTTGAACTCGAAGGGCGTGGTGGAGAACGTCCACGTGGGCGCCATCTCCATCGCGCAACTGGCGAGCGGGATCGCGTCGCTCGAGAGTTAGTCGAAGCGAAACGTTCGCGCCGCGAGCAGGGGCGCCAGTAGCGCCCAGACCGCCAGTGAAACCCAGTCCGCGCCAGTAGGCGTTCGACCCTGACCCAGGATACGGTGAAGACCTTGCGCGAGTGCTCCCGAGGGGACGCCCACGACGACGTGGCGAATGAACGACGGCAGTGACGAGACTGGTACCACGATGCCCGAGAGCAACAGCAGGATCAGGTAGAGGCCATTGCTCGCCGCCAGATTCACTTCCGCACGTAGTTGTCCCGCGAGCAAGAGACCAATGCCGGCGCATCCTGCTGATCCCAGCAGCAGAAGCGCGAGGACATCGGCGATGCCCGTCGCGCCGCCGTGTGGGTGCCAGCGAAGTAACAACGCGACGACCGAGAGGACGATTATTTGGATCGCCTCGGTCACCACGACGCCACCGATCTTGGCGCCGATGAGTCGACGCTGACCGAGCGGGGTCACGTACAGCCGGCGCAGTACTCCGAAGGACCTCTCAAAACCGGTGGCGATGGAGAGCGCGACCAGCGAGGTCGAAAGGATGCACAAGGCGAGGATTCCCGGCGCGATGAAATTCACCCGGTGGGCGTCAGGCGACGTCGTCACGTGCGCCAGCGAGAAGAAGACCAGCAACAACACCGGTATGCCAATGGTCAGGAGCAAAGTCTCGCCGCGACGAATGTTCATCCGTACTTCAGCGCGCGTTTGGGCCCACCACGCTCTCACGGGCGTGCCGCACTTCGCTCGTCGCCGATCAGTTCGAGGTAGCGCTCCTCGAGCGAGGCGTGGGTTCGAAGGGAGACCATCGTCACGCCAGCGCCGGTGAGATAGCTGGTCACCGTCGTGATCCTTTCGGGCGTCGGGGCGACGGCGCAGCGAAGTTGACGTGGTCCCTCCGCGATCACCGCGCACCCGAGAAGCGCGGCGAGGCCGGCGGGGTCGACGGGACCCGACGTCTCGACGATCAATTCAGGTTCGCCTGCCAACTCGCTCAGGGTTCCCTTGGCGACTTCGTGCCCGCGATGAAGTATGACGAGATAGTCAGCTAGGTGCTCGGCCTCGTCGAGTTCGTGGGTCGTGATGAGAAGTGCGCAGCCCCGGTCGCGCTCGGCGCGAATGATGTCGCGAATCACTTGTCGACCCTCCGGATCGACGGACGTTGTCGGTTCGTCCAGTACGAGCACCTTGGGGCGACCCAGTAACGCGAGACCGAGCAACGTTCGCTGTTGTTCGCCACCACTCAGGCGACGCCAGGGCGTGTTCACGCATTTCTCGAGGTCGAGTAGGGAGAGGAGCTCGTCGGAATCACGTGGCGCTTCGTAGTAGGTGGCGGTGAGATCGAAGACCTGGCGCGGCGTCATGGGAAACCACACACCACCACGTTGAAGTAGGGCACCCGTGCGTGCGACGACTTCGCGGTGATCTCGACGGGGATCGAGTCCGTGTAGACGCACGGTGCCCGACGTGGGCGCGGTGAAGCCGAGGAGTGTCTCGACGGCGGTGGTCTTTCCCGCCCCGTTTGGTCCGAGCAGTGCCGCTACTTCGCCGAAGTTGATCTTCAGGGTGACGTCGTCAACTGCGTTCACCGTGCCGAAGCTGACCTTCAAATTCGTCATCTCTACTGCGCTACTCACGACATCTGAACCTAGACGTTTTTCCAAGGACCTCGAACCCCTCGGTAGGCTTGGCGGCATGATTGATCTGGCGCAGTTGCGTCGTGAACCTGACGTCGTGAAGGCGGCCCTCGCTCGTCGAGGGGTATCCAACTCGACGATGGACGAGATCATTTCGTTGGACCGTGATCACCGTCGACTCTTGCAAGAAGCGGAGGCTCTTCGCGCCGAGGTGAAGGAGATCTCTCGCCACGTCGGGGAGGCACGAAGGAACAAGGAGGTGGAGCGCGCGGAGGAACTTTCGGCGAAGAGTCGCGAGTTAGGCGACCTCGAGCGAGCGACCTCGGAACAACTCGAGGTCGTGGCGAACGAACTTCGAGAGAAGTTACTGCAGATTCCCAACGTCCCCGCGCCCGACGTGCCCGACGGACGCGACGAGAACGACAACGTTGAGACGCGTCGATGGTGGGTGGGCATGGACGACGGGGCGCCGTTCCCAGTCTTCGCGGGGTATCAACAAGTCCCGCATTGGCAGATCGGCACCGAATTGAACATTCTCGATTTGGAATCGGGCGTCAAACTCGCGGGATCCATGTTCCCGCTCTACCGGGGCGCGGGAGCGAGGTTGTTGCGGTCCTTGGGCGCGTTCGCACTGAACGCCCATATGTCGGATTACGAGGAGATTCGACCACCGAGTTTCGCCCTTACCGAAACCATGATGTCCACTGGACATCTCCCCAAGTCGGTTGACGATATGTACGCCATCGAACGTGACGATCTTTGGGCGATCCCCACCGCCGAGGTACCGCTGACCTCCATGAACCGTGGCGAGATCCTCGAGGAGCAGCAGTTACCCATTCGGATGACCGCGCAAACCGCGTGCTTTCGACGCGAGGCGGGCGCGGCGGGACGCGACACGAGGGGGCTGCTGCGCGTGCACGAGTTCGACAAAGTCGAACTGTTCGCCTACTGCACCCCCGAACAGGCTGACGACGCGCACGCGGACATCCTGGCGAGGGCGGAGGGTCTTCTCCAGGCGCTGGGACTCACGTACCGAGTCCTCGAGCTCTGCACGGGTGATCTTGGTACGTCGTCAGCGCGCACGGTTGACCTCGAGGTGTTTAGCCCGGGCGTGGACCGTTGGCTCGAGGTTTCGTCGGTGAGTTGGTTCCGTGATTACCAAGCTCGGAGGGCGAACGTGCGCTACCGCACCGCCGAGGGAACCACGGCGCTCGTCCACACGGTGAACGGATCAGCACTCGCGTGGGCGCGGATCTGGGCCGCGCTCGTCGAGACGTATCATCAAGAGGACGGTTCCGTGCGACTGCCCGACGTACTCGCCCCCTACATGGGTGATCAGTTGACTATCACGAAGAAGGTTTCGTGAGTTCGAATCGATAGCCAACGCCTCGCACGGTGGTGATGTGTATCGGGGCCTTGGGATCGTCCTCGATCAGACTGCGCAAGCGCTTTATGTGAACGTCGAGAGTCTTGGTATCGCCGACGTAGTCGTTGCCCCACACTCGGTCGATGAGGACTTCGCGAGTGAGCACGCGACCTGGATTCTCGAGGAGGAGTCGTAGAAGGGCGAATTCCTTCTTTCGCAGCTTTATCTCCTCGCCCTCGACGAAGCACTTCCGGGCGTCGATGTCCATACGGATGGGACCTTGTTCGATGACTTCGTCGGAGAAATCAGTTTCTTCGTGGACCTCGCGTCGACGAAGCACCGCGCGCATGCGGGCAACCAACTCGCGAAGTCGGTAAGGCTTGGTGACGTAATCATCGGCGCCAATCTCCAACATCAGTACCATGTCGACCTCTTCGCCCTTGGCGCTGACGATGATGATCGGAACGTCACTCAGATTACGAATCGAGCGGCAGACGTCGAGCCCCGAGAGGCGTGGCAACATGAGATCGAGCAGGACGAGATCGAAGTTATCCCGAGAGAACTTGTTGAGCGCCTCTTGGCCGTCGCGCGCCACGCTGACGTCGAATCCCTCGCGGTCGAGACCGACGTTGAGCGCATCGATGAACGACTCTTCGTCTTCGACGACGAGTACGTGGATACGTTTGTTGGCGCGGGCGCTTGACTTTTTACCCATTATTGGTTCATCGGTAGTTCCAACACGAAGGTCGATCCTTCGCCTTCTCGTGAGTCGACGATCACCGATCCACCGTGGTTTTGCGCGACGTGTCGAACGATGCTGAGTCCCAGTCCCGTCCCGCCGGTCTCGCGAGCACGACCCGGGTCCACGCGATAAAAGCGTTCGAATATCCGTTCGAGGTCCTTGGCTGGAATACCGACGCCGTGGTCCTTTATGGCGATGCGAACGACCGGACCTTTATACTCGCCGTCGTCGGTGGTAAGCGTCTCGACGCGTTCGATGGTTATTGCGACGATGCCGCCCGGCGGTGAGTAGACCACCGCATTTTCTAGCAGCGCGTGAATCGCTGAGATCAACTGGCGTCGATCGCCGGTTATCACGTAATTGGCGTCGGGTTCGACGAACTTCAGTGTGACGTCGTGCTGTTCGGCTGCGGTCCGTATACGTTCGAGCGCGTCGGCGACGATGAGCGAGACCGGCACGGGCTCGCGAGTGGGCGACCCTTCGCTCTCGATACGAGAAAGGTCGAGGAGGTCTTCGATGATCCGGTTGACGCGAAAGGCTTCGGAGTTGATTCGTTCGGCGAGACGATTCGCGACCGCGGGGTCGCGCTCGAATTGAAGGGTCTCGGCGAGCAGTCCCAACGCCCCCATTGGCGTCTTTAATTCGTGTGAGACGTTCGCGATGAAGTCGCGTCGGATGTCCTCAAGACGCCGTCGCTCCGAGACGTCCTCGATCACCGCGATGACCCCCAGCGGTCGTCGTCCGTCGTCGATTACCGACGCGCGAACGGTCAAGGTTCGTCGCGGCGGGCCGTAGATGTCGATCGTTCGTTCCGCGACACCGTTCGTCCAACCCTCGGCGAGGACCTCGGTGACCGCTTGCGCCGCGATGGCGTCACCGTAGCGACTCGCCATGAGCGTCTCGGCCTGCGTGTTGCGAAATATGACGCCACCCGACTCATCGCAGAGGACGAGTCCAAGGGGCAATGCGTTCAATGAACGGCGTAAACGGATGGATTCGGCGCTCGATTCAGATACCGCGATCGTGGCGGCTCCCGTCACCTCTTCGAGGTAGCTCAACGCGGACTCGACCTTACCGTTGTCGTCGTGGGGTTCGACGCCCAGTCGCCCCCCGAGCGCGGTGAGGCGCTGGGCAATAGAGCGGTGACCGCGTCGGCGGTTGATGAAGATACCAACGAGTACGCCGACGACGAGGACACCCGCCGCCGCGAAATAGACGGCCGTCGCCGGCCAGTGTGCGGCGAAGTTCTTTGCGGCGGCGAGGAGCACGGATTCATTCTCGCAGAAGTTCGCGGAACCGACGTAACGGCGACCTTTGTGCGACTCTCGAACGAAAGTGAGTCCCCGTGTTCAAGCTCTTTGCTGGAGTCGACATAACCCCCTCCTTCACGTCATTACCGGGCAGCTCCGTGCTCCAGGGTCTGGTGAGTGGCGTGGAGGCCTGGGCCGAGATCGGAGCCCTGGTTGCCTTGGTGATCGGTGCGGCGCTGTGGGCCCTAGGTAGTCACACGCAGAATATGCACCAGTCGGCGGCGGGACGACGCGCTGTCGCCACTGCCCTCATCGCCGCGCTCCTGATTGGCGCGGCGCCACACCTGATCGACTTCTTCTTCAATGCCGGAACGAAAGTTAGCTAGTGAGCGTGCTCTGCGTCCTTTCACCGGGCCCGTGCATCGCGACGACTATCGCCAAAGCGACGTTGGGTGATTTCTTTGACGCCATAACGACGTGGTTACTCAATAGTGTCGAGTGGTTCCTCACGTCCGTGGGTCACGTGCTCACCTCGATGAGTGAGCCCGCGACCGTCGTCGACTCGGCGAAGAGTGAGTTCACTACGCTCCTCGTGATCTCACCAATACTGATGGTGTTGGGTCTGCTGGTTTCGACGTTGCAAGCAATTCGACACGGTGATGCGGCGTCGTTGTGGCGGGTCTATTTTGGCGTGGCACCCGCGTGCGTCGCCGCAATTTTTCTCGCGCAGCCCTTGACGCTCATGATTCTCGACGCCGTCAATCAACTGTCGAGTACTGCGGCGAGCTCGGTCACTGATCATGAATCGAGTCTCATTGCGGGATTTGCGTCCCTCTCGACGTCGACCCCGGGCTTCGGACTTTTTCTCTTGGCCCTCGGTGTGGTTATTGGTGCGTGGTTCCTCTGGTGTGAGCTCGTACTTCGTTCGGTGGTGCTTTCGTTACTCCTTGTCATGGTGCCATTGGTGGTCCCGCTCGTCACGTTCCCGTCCCTGCGTCGCGTTGGCTGGCGGTTGGCGGAGACCTTCCTCGCCGTGGCGTCGAGCAAGTTGTTGATCGTGATTGCGCTGTCACTCGGATTGAGCGAGTTACAGGGATCGTCCGCCGCCGAGGAGATACAAGGTGCCGTGACGATTCTGCTCGCGACCCTTTCGCCCTTCGTGCTACTTCGAATAATTCCCTTCGTCGAGCAATCGGCGATGCATAATCTCGACGGCGTCCGTCAACGCTTCACGAGGGGCGTCACGAATCTTCCCAATTCACCGGTCGTGTCGGCCGCTCGTTCGTTGCTGCCGGACGCGCCAATGCCCGAGCCACCGAGTCGATCCGACGACCTGGGCCTGGGTATGTGGGA
>Ga0116231_10008232_pt1 | contig 18418 bp, 14 predicted proteins | sample S1TSphgellanicum_2_FD_89695 | JGI IMG/M metagenome (GOLD analysis project Ga0116231, IMG submission 89695) | Host-associated microbial communities from peat moss isolated from Minnesota, USA - S1T2_Fd - Sphagnum magellanicum MG | ecosystem: Host-associated > Plants > Peat moss > Unclassified...
AAGCTTCAATCAATAGATTTCACAAGACTCTTTACATGGTATTCTCAGTCTGCCTTCAACAATTGCAGTCACTTTGCACTTGTGGGGTCATAGAAAACTCCAAGTAAAGTGCAGGTGTATCTCCAGAATCTCTTCAAAGTTGATGTTTCTTCCACACCTCACATTGATTTTGGCAGTGATGATGGGATTACATATTAAAGAATGGGCAACCCCTGCTCACTCTACAGAGTAAGCCAGCAGGCTAGGGTGTAGGCAACAGATCCCTCCTCTTTTCTGGGAGAGATATTCATGAATGAAAGGTGCTGATTCATTTTCACATGGTCTCATTCACTTTGTTTAATGTCTATATGTGAACTGGTCATAAGTTCAAAAGATGTTTGTAGGATGACCTATGAATGAAGGGTTAACAAGATGTGGAGTGTTTCATTTCAAGCCAGTGTTGCCTTATCAGCCTCTTCAATTGAGGATTTAAAGTCAAAAACTAAGTTGACACCATTCACCATAAATGTATAACTCATCTTTTGCAACACATTGGCTCTTTTGTGGAGCTATTAAAAGGTTTCGTATGTAGCTAGTAGTGGTTGCACATTAATAAAGCAACAGTTTTATTGAAGACTTTGACAATGGTGTTGTAACTTAAAGTATATAATGTCTACAACTACTGTCACCACTCATGGCTTCATGGCTTGAAATGGTGTGTTTTAAACTTGATAAAGGTCACCATTGTATGACTACTAGGAATTCAAACACCAGTATCAAGTGAATTTTGAAGTCCCTAAGCATCAAAACTCACCATTACCAATGCCATGAGCATACTACCTTGCCACCAACCAGCAATTTTGAAGCACTTTTCATGGAACACCTTGCAATTGGGACATAATTAGCTGCTGATATATGAGACTATTTGCAACCAGTGTGATATTTCATTGATTTGTTTGTTTAAAATTGTCAGCAACTTTGAGAGAAAATCTATGAGATTGCAGAAACATTATGATTGTGACTTTGAGATATCAGAGCTTCACCTTCATCATAAATAGCGCGTCTAGCTCTGCACTGACTTCATTGACTCCCAACAACCGGTGCAGATAAGTATGTCATAACTTGCCCAAAACTTCAGACAAATAGTTGTACAAACACCTGCATCCTGAGTTCCTGTCACATTTCCAGAAGCACTAAGAAGACTTGGTCATCATGTTGGCAAGTACCAAAGAGACATAGATAACACATACAGCCAATAGTATTCTCATTAAAGCTGTGACAAGCTCATGACAGTAATGCTTTATTTCATTTGTAATCAGGCAGGCATTAGAGAGGGCCTACATAGAGGGTTAGTGGTTAAGGCCTGCACATGAATATTTCCCTTAAGCACACCAATAGGAATTATGTCAATGCAGTACATTCACTTTAGCCACAAGAACACATCTGTGAGGTTGCAGAGAAAACAAAAAACAAACACTTTGAAGGCCCCAATTTTATGGGTTCTAGCGAGACCAAAACTAACACTGTGACAAGAACAACTGTGGCCATAACCTTATTATGAGTGCCATTCACAAAGTGTCAGTTATGTCTGCACAGTTTTCATAAGAAATCCATGTCTATTAGCTGCAGTCTGAGCCCAGTGAAACTTACAAAATACTGTTTCTCTTTCTCCATTCTACATCTCTTGGATATGCCAACATTGGTGTCCGTACCTCAGCACATGAGTCTACTCATCTGCATAGCATGTTAACACATCGCTCATTATACTAAAAATGATTATTTTTCATCGCAAATGGTCTCCATTCCAGGCTATATCAATCTGGACAGTGGGAACATCATCAGTAAAGATATTCTCACAAAGACTTGAGGTAGAAAAACACTGCTACCTCTGACAGAGCTAGAAAAGTAGATAAAGCAAAGCACTGTAATATTAGGAAGACCAGACCTCATATAACTTACAACCCCAGATGATCTAGCCATCAGATTCACACAAATGTGTGCTGAACATCAAGACATTGTGTTGCGTGGGATTAATTTTGCCAAAAGCTGATGAAAAATCATAACCACTATAGAGAGATATCATGCAGTGACATGTATATCAGCACTAAATGCTCCATAGTAGAGTCAGAGAGAAGATTGTAGGCATATTGTTGGACAGACTTCTGTTCCTCTGGCAGAGTGTACTACTGTCTATGACCACATTCATACACATACTACAAGCACAAAACCTGAATGAGCTGAGTCTCTAGTTCTGGAAAAGGTTGGTTACCATAGGAGAGAGACATTCATGTAGATACAGACCATGAAGTGTTGGAAGACAGCACAGTGCTCTAATTGCAAATGTCCTTGCAACTCACTCTCAATAGAGACCAAATCCTTAGCCATATTCTGGCCTGCACCATTTCCTCTTCTCATGTTCATGCAATCCTCTCATTCAGCAAACCTCACAGCCTTTAAATCGATGAATCACCTTCTGTCCTGTAGAACAATTGAATCACCCTCCTTCCCAATTTTCCAAAGGCAATCAGAATCATCAGTTCTCCATTGCCCCAGGCCAAGATCAAGAAAACCTGAACCCAAATACCCTGGGACACTTCCTGCTATTGCTCCTCAGATGCTCTCTTTGCCTGCTTGGATGAACAGACCACACAGGCTGAGAACAGGAAGAGAAGAAAGAGAGACTCAAACACAGGCCTTGCAGCAGAAAACCAAGCTTTGCCAGCCGCCTGGGCCATATCTTCCTTTTCTTAAGTTTCTTTATCACACATGTTTTACATTGTGCTCAGTGAAGTTACCTGCAAGCTGATGCATTCTCTTTACAATTGCAGTGGAGCTTCTAGGTCACAGGAGAGCAGAGCAGTCCTCATGTCCTCTTTGTTGAATAGATGTGGCAAATGATTTAAAGCCCAGATTAACATTTATGTCTGATCACCCATTGCCTGATGCATAAATTTTCCAACACCCTAAAACTGTGTGATGGGTATTGGAAAATCCCAAGTGTTCCCAACAGGCACATCCTTTGCATCTGGACATAAGTGTGATGGAAGGAATATGATGTATGCTGATCCAGGGGACTATGAGGACACCATTGACATCACCAGTAATCCTTGCAAGAACAAAAACCATTCTCAAAGTGATGGAAGCAATTGGCATCCCTCACAATGATTTTTCTCTCAACTATCTTCGAAATGTCCTTGATGGCACAACAGCAGTCACCACACACCCACAAATTTTTGAAGATGTGAAGTGTAGTACCAGGAGGTGTGCTGATCAGGCCAAATGCAATTGCCAGCTTCTCACTGTGATGACCCAAACGCAACATCCTGTAACACACACTTGGTATCTGGGACATATCCTAGATCCTTCATTTGTCCAGACAACTTTTTTAGTTCTTCATAGATTTCAATTATTTGTGGATGCTCTTGGTCATCTACTGTGAAAGAATGCACCTCCTTGTTCAGCTCAATCCATGTGCACCCTGGTTGTCTCTGCACACCTTTCCAACCTCAGTTGCTGAATATTTGCACAGCTATCCCAGTTGCCAGCAGCTGCATAGATGTTTGCTAGCATCACATAGCCTGCAGAATTTCCAGGGTCCAATCTGAGAACTTGTTCTGCAACACGTTCTCCCATCTCCACATCACCATACACTCTACAAGCACCAAGCAGGGCCTTCCACACAGGAGCATTTGGTTCACAGGACATGGTTTTGATCAGCTCCTCTGCTTCATGCAGATGGCCAGCACGACCAAAAAGATCAACCATACAGGCATAGTGCTCAACTGTTGGTGAAACATGATGAACTAAACTCATGGAATCAAAATAGACCAGGCCTTCATCCACTAGACCTGCATGGCTGCACGTTGCCAGAAGGGAAACAAAAGTGACCAAACCCATCTCTACCCCTTCTTCACACATCCGTTCAAAATGCTCAAAAGCCTCCTTAGCATGCCCATGAATGGCATATCCTGCAAGCATTGCATTCCAAGTGACAGCATTGCGTGTGGACATCTTGTTGAACACATGTTGAGCATCCTTTATGCTCCCACATTTGGCATACATGTCAACCAGGCTACTACCCACAAACAGATCAGATTCATAACCCCTTTTAATAATGTGCTCATGAATACGTCTGCCTTCTTCAAGCCACCCTGCACTGGCACATGCATTCAAAACCCTGACAAAGGTGACAGGTTCTGGCTTCACACATTCCACTTGCATTTGTCGATATAGTTCCAATGCTTTCTGTTCCTGCCTACATTTCCCATGTCCCCAAATCATTGCACTCCAAGAGACGACATTGTGTACGGGCATCTTATGGAACACCCTCTGGGCATCTCCTATGCTCCCACATTTGGCATACATGTCAACAAGACTACTACCCACAAAAACATCAGACTCATAACCACTTCTAATGATGTGATTGTGGACCTGTCTGCCTTCTTCAACTGCCATTTCAATAGCACATGCATTCAGAACTGCTAAGAAGGTGACTCTGTCTGCATCCAATCCTTCCTGTTGCATTTGTTGAAATAGTTCCAATGCCTTCTTTGCTTGCCTACATTTTACATGTCCTGAAATGATGGAATTCCAAGAAACCACATCATGAGTCAACATCTTGTCAAATACCTTCCAAGCATCCTCGATGTTCCCACACTTGGCATACATATCAATGAGGCTATTGCCCACATAAGGAATTGACTCAAAACCTCTTTCCATGATCTACAGATAGACACGTCTGCCCTCTTCAAGTGCTTGTAAACTAGCACATGCATTGAGCACTGGTATAAAGGTAAACTTGTCTGGAACCATGCCTTCTTGTTCCATTCTTTGGAAAAGTTCCATTGTATTTGCAGGTTGCCCTGTCTTAACATATCTTACAAGCCTCACATTCCAGGAAAAGGTGCTTGCTTGTAAAGTCCCTGGTGGCAATGCAGCCAGCTCCAATTCGACCCAGTTGGGTTTGCACTTGTGGTTGAGCCAGAGCGCCTTCTGTGTCTTCCTATGTTTGAAATCTGGATACCTGACATTTGCCTATGACCAGATGTCCAAATCCAACTGATCAATCCTCACAGCCTACCAGGCTACCAGAACCAAGAACAATTAACCATTCACGAAATTCCTGCATCAGCAAGAGAATTACAAGAAAGATGGACCTTGTTACCTTTTCTGACCAGTGATCCCACCATTGTGATGGATCTGAAAAGAACTCCCACCAAAGTTTCTCAACGTCCTCATGGCATGACCCTTGAAGGGACTTTGGATACTTGCAACCTAACCATCTGACATAAATGGCAATTCAGCTAAATGCCATTACAATTAACGCAACATTTCATGACATATAATTGCACCAGCCATCCTGTATCCTGAAAGACTTATGAAATGTCTTTAGGTGAAGATGACCTCATATATAATCTAGGATGGCAAAGTGGGAGGGACATTATGCAATGCTACTAAGTGTATTCATTAAGAATGTGACAATTACCGTGGAAATGTTCGAACAATGGTGGCATGTCAAAGTGCTACACAGTAGACATTCAATTACTAAGGGTGATGGAAGTGGACCAATACATTGTGATCAATGAGGTCAATAAGGTAAAGCAATGACAAATGGACCAAAATAAGGTAAAAGTAGTTTATTAATGTGCACTAAAGCCAATGAAATGAACACTTGTCAAAGGGGACACTACAATGATGTACATCATAATTGAAGCATTTGGATGGTAAGCATGCCCATAATGACAGGGCTTGACTTGCATCCAACTTCTTGATCTATGCAAATTTGGAATCAAAAACATCACAAGAAATGCCTTAGGCCATTCAAGATTTGAAGATTTCATTTAAAATCTGTTTGACTAACTAAGATTAGAAGGACCTACAATATTGGCCATGAAATAATTGGATAAACAAGTTGATATGACAATATCATACCGAAAACATGTCATCAATCCACATTCTACAACTATCCCATCTTCCATGTCCATGCCCAATGGTATCTTGTAGTCATTCATAAGTTAATGTAGCTAGGGTAAGGTGTTTGGAGGACCAAGGACTAGTAGATATCAACTTTGCCTTGGGACCAACATGATCAACTAGATTCATCTTTCTAAAGTTAAACCTTCAATCTCTTCATGACAGCATTTCCTGGATGACTTCACTTATTGATTAGTAAAGCATAGTGTTAAAGGATGCCTAGTTTACAGTTTTAAATCATTAGAAATAAACATGCCCTTCACAATGTGTGAAGAGAGAACGAATCTGCCTATAAAAAAAAGAGATGAAAGCTAGGACTCAAAGAGTCACTCATGAAAGAGTGATCTTGAAGACAATGCAAATTGGCTGCATAGGCAAAAGTGAGAGCAGAAAATAAGGCAGAATTGCCTATTTAATCTCTTCATGTTTCTGGCATGAGACCAACATCTTAAAATTGACTTGCTATGACTAACCTCATGATCACTCTGATGATGCAAGAACCAAACCCCACACAATCCTGAAGCAAAAGCAGGATAGTTCAGTCACGTGAATTGCTGGTGAAGGTGTTGGTCTCCTTTGGGTTAAAGGTCACTTACATAGCATAGTGGGAATGGCCTTTGAATATTTGATTGCAAGTCTGGCCTTTGTCCCCATCACATAGGTTTATAACCATGTTATCAGATGAAGACAGCACATATGAAAGCGTAGGATGCACTGACACACAAACGGACAGATTCAGTGTCAGCCTCACACACCTTTACTTTATCCATGGTGTTGTAATCGTAAGAAAGCTCAGGACGGAACTAGAGCAGGCAGACCCCACAGAGCCGGGAGCAAAAGACCATCTTTCTACTCTGCTAACAAAAAAAAGAAAGGGATTTTAAGCTTTGCAAAACTCCGCCAAAACAAACAAATCTCGACCCGCTGATCACAACCTTCATGGGTTCGGATGCGCAGCACACGAATACTTGCTGAGATTCTACACGATCAGTCGATTGATGGTGAAAAACAAACGGCTTTCTTTCTCTCTGAGATTAGTCCGCTGCAACAAAAACCAAGAAAACTTGAGAGGCCGAAAATGAGAATACGGAAAAACGGGAAACCTTTGCCCCCAGGCTAGCTGCTAATCTGATCACAAGTGTCTCTCATTACCCATCAGTCCATAGTTTTTCACTACGTTTCCTTCTTTGCCTCTCTTTCGACCTCGATGAAGGACTAAGAACAAACTGCCGACCCTTGTGGACACGGGAGGTACGAAACTGGATCCTTATAATTTGGGGTCGGCTCCAGTTTTATATCCGTTCTAATGATTCCAGGCTCATCAGAAGCTGGTGAACAAATATGAAAAGCTGCTGCAACGGCAAGCCCCTAGCCACAAGGACAAACTACAACAGCAAAGGGCTTCTATGGTCTCCGTATGACCATTTCCTCTGTTGTTTGGGGGGAGAAAAGCCATTTTACCAGAATGGCCAACACCAAACACACCATCTGAAACTGATCACAATCCACTAGCTTCCGAGAGATATGGACTTTATCAAATTCGCAATGAAAATCAATATGAGCATGAAGAACGACTCCTTCACTGTGTGCCTCTGAAAGGCTTCACAAAGAGTCTAGACCAAAAGAAACAAAACATTGCTTGGAATAACAGACATAGGGGTGAAAAGATTCCGTGTACAACCATGCCAATACTGATAAGCCTGACTTGCACATGCGAAACCATTCAGCGCAGTTCTTTTTGGAGTAATGTACACTGCAATTGTCCAAATATGTAAGGGCACTTCCTAATGAGCATCATGCTTTTGCGTCAAACATTTTATATCAGGCTTTTCACCTATTCTTCCGCAAAGAGTGGACTGCAGCAGAATGTGCTTAAGATCATGACTTTGCATAGGCCATTTTTTCATTTCATCAATGGCATATCAGCAGCAGCAGATGTCAGTATGGGAAGATTATAGACTCCAACTATAGTGATTGGGGACGATGATTGTTTTGTTGGCAGAAATTCTATACTTCGGTTTTTTTTGTAATAAAGTTAGGGTAGGTTTTTTTGTTGGGGGAGGGGACCCAAAATGAAGTTAATTAGTACCAGTTTTGAATATTCATTTCAATTTTGTAAAATGGTGCAAATTCCAAAGGATTGCGTGAATTGTCCAACAATGGACTCTAACAAGCAATAATGGTGTTTCCATTTTTGAGATAAATCATCACATAAGAATATCTTGTAAGCATCCTCATACCTATGTCCACTCATCATTTAGCCTAGGATTTCCTGTATAGCAGTTTGGGATGTATCTGTGGTGGGGGTGGTGGGGCTTAGGAGACCAAAAATTGAATTTGGAGCTTTTCACCTTCTAATGTATCTAGCTCCAAAGCGTTTCCTAAAGAATTCAATTTCAAGTAGTCTTTCAGAGCATAAAACAAGGGTTCTGCTGTTCACTGGTTTGCCCCCTGGGTTTCTTGTTCTCCAAAGTGGCTGCAAATTCACTGAATCTGGAGGTCCTCTAATTTTTCCCATGACATAGAAGCTCTTAAACCAGGGCCAACCTTAGAATTCATATCACCTCTGATTCCTTCTTTGGAAGCATAACTTTGGATGATCATCTTCCAAGGCTTTTCAATTTATTCCCTCCACTAACATCAAAATCACTTGGGGACCATCCCCAACCACAGCGATCCAGTGGAATTTCAACATAGTCCATCAACCCAAAGAATCAATTCATGATAAGCTTAGTAAAACATGCCACACATCAATGAAGCAAGCTTTCTGTACAACCTGTACAACCTCATACCTAAGGAATTGTCATTAGATTCATGGGCTGCATATGTCTGAGGAACAATGGCTGTAATTTGGCTTCATCATGGATGCTAGACACATACACCAGCAGCCACTTGACAGTTGTTGAATGTTGATGAAAGACAAGAAATTGTATATATTCCCAAGAAATCTGCAAAAGTAGACATTAGATTTGTTTGTTTTGTTTCACATTGGGATGACCTAAACCATGATGCCCCTGATTGGGCACTTGGCACCAGTGGAGAGTCCCCCTGTGAACATGGGTGCCCATGCACTGAGGTAGTTTCATAATGTTTAGAACTACAGCGTGGGACTTATTGAATATTCAATTATTTTCTCATTGAAAAATTCAACAAAATCAAAACCAAATTTTGTAGAAAAAATTGGGGTATTCTCTTGGTATGTTTAAAAACCCATCGATGAGTTGGATTTTAAAATGTACTACAAGCAGCACTATGTGTTAATAGTAGTACACATTCACCTTGTTGATCTCCTCATCTTTTTCTTACATTTGTTACATGGTTTTCAAACCATGATCTCTTTGGAGGTTATTCAGTTACACTATGCTATCAGCATGTAAGTCTTTCATTAGTAAAATAGATTAGCATTTAATTTTATTTATTTTTATATTGCTAATTTTTATTTTTATTCTTTTCTTTTGAGTGTTTTTTTCAATCTTCTAGATCATTCTTGTGTAATAGTACTAGATTTAATTTTAATATTGAATGTCCATTTTTTCACATGGTATCAAAGCATGGTCTACAAAAAATTTAAGCTAGTGGACATGTTGTGTGAGCTCAGCTCCACTTGGTGAAAGACTAAATAGTTTCTATGATTTAAAACTCCAAATAAATATCTAAATAAGTGGAATATTGTGAACACAATTCCAATACATGCGTTAGAAAGAATGTGGAGCTTATTTCTGGCTCTCATTATTGGTTTTATGTTACATCTATATTTTTTCACATAAAATGTCTTTCTAGATGCCATTAAGTTGGTTGGGTCTAGCAATTACCACACATGAAGAATTAGAATAAAAAATAACTTACAAATAGAAAAGATATGGGATGTCATAATGCCTGTAGGACTAGCACCTATGTAATGATTGTTGTCACTCACTATTCATGAGGCTTCTAGCTCTACAAATCAAGGGATCATTGGCCTTTCAAGGCTTGGGATTTTTGTCGAACCTACCATTGCATCTCAATCAGGAACACCAGCATAGTCAAGAACACCAATGTAGCTAGGAGCATAGCAATTAGGACAAACACCATCAAAAGCATGGCAACCAAGAGCACAACAACTAAGAGTGCCCCAACAAGTTAATGTTTGCACATGTGGTTTAGCGGAATATAGTGTGGTCAATAGTAGCATTAGTTGCACATGAGAAGTGAGAGATATTTCATCTCAACATAAAAACTCCATTCCTCAATGGAGGTTTACATAACACAACCAAAAAAATTTATGATTCCAAGTCAAGAATCTGAAGTATGGTACCTCAAGAAAACCTTGTATGGGCTTTAACAAGCTTGTATAGCCTAATATGAAAAAAATTGATATGTATCTTAGGGACCAAGGTCTTCTACAAAATGATGTAGATCATGATCTTTGCTACACCTTAAAAGATGGATAAATGATGATTTTGATTTTGTATGTCAATGATAATTAATTACAAGAAATCACACAACACAAATCAAGTGGATCACGTATCAGTTAGAAGTCAAGTTTGAAATGACTAATCTAGGTTATCTAAATTTCCATTTGAGAGCCAAATTTCTTCGTGTTAATAAAATCATTTCCATGTGTCAAAAGGACTACATGCGGAAATTTCTTGAACAACTTTGCATGAATAACTACAACCTTTCCTAAACACCATTTCCAAATGGCTTCAAATTTGAGAAAGAGGAAACATCATAACCAAGAGATCCTACCATTTTTTGTCAAATAGTAGGAAAATTAATCTACTTTATTTATATTCACCTGTATATTTTGTTTGCCATAAGTATTATAAGTCAATACATAAATGCACCGCACAAGGTCCATCTTGAAGCAACAAAACATGTGTTACACTACATCAAGGAACTCAAGAATTTGGAATTTTCTATGAAGTTCGGGATAGCAATGGCTTGAATGGATTTACAACTGCAGATTGGGGGGTAGAGTGTTAGGAATGGAAATCAACAATTTGTTACCTATTTCAATTAGGTAATAGACCGATCACCTAGTGTTCCCATAAGCAACCCACGATTGCATTATCTTCAACCGAAGTAAAATACTAAACTTTAGCAAAAGGGGCAAAAAATCAATGTGGTTATGATATTCTTCAAGCACTCGAGGTGCTACAAAACCAAACCACTATTATTCATGTTGACAATCAAAGTTGCATTAAAATTGCGAAGAACTTTGACTTACATGCTTGCTTAAAGCACATAGAAATACATTACCGCTTCATTTGGGAAAAAAATCTTATCAGGTGAAATAGATGTGAAACATATAGACACTAAAAACCAAGTTGCAAACATTTTAACCAAATCACTTGGAAAATTTTAATTCCAAAAACTTATAAACATGATGGGAGTATAGGATCTACACATGATTCAAACCTTGTAAAAATTATAGTAGAAATCTGAAACTTATCTTGGAGTGTGAGAGAGGGTGTTAATATTAGTACGCATTCACCTTGCTGATCTGTCCCTGATCTTTTCCCTACACATATGACATGGTTCTCAAATGATGATCCCATTGGAGGTTATTTAACCACGCTATGCTATTAGTGTGTAAGTCTTCATTAGTTAGATAGATTAGCATTTAATTTTTTTGTTATCCTCCTATATTGCTATTTTCTATTTCTGCACTTTCCCTTTGGGTATTTCTTTCAATCTTCTGGAAGTTCATGTGTAATAATACCAAATTCAATCTTAATATTGAATGTCCATTTCCTCACATTCTAATGGTGAACATATTGTGTTTCCCAGCTAATCTGTACCTCCATTTCTATCAAACTCACTAGTTTGTCTCTAAGCATACATTCATTAATGATGGAGCGCATCTGATCACTTTCTTCAAACATACATTGCATCAATTTCATCACTTTGCAAAACACATCTTCACACAACCAGAATCATCTATCAACCACAAAGTCACACCAACAAGAATTCTCAAAAACAAAATGCCACATACAATCCTGCAATACCATTATAATTTTGATTCAAAATTCCATGTGAACCACATTCTAGTATATATGTGAATGCTTTTAATCAACTTCATTAGATAATAGTGTGGTCCACGGCAAAAAAATCCCAACACGATCTCTTTAATCCCAGTAAACCCTAAACCCAAAACGTCGTTTCCTAACCCTAAGCTGCGCATTGTCATCAGGGTTACATCCCGATGACGCCTGGAGATGGAGGAGGGGAGGTGGACGAGCGTCACCCTGAGCTGAAAAGCGAGGAGATCAGAGTTTATAGAGTCACAGTTTGATGTGGGGAAGGCACAGAAAACATGCCATCTGTTGATGAATCCCCATTCCGGATCTGGCCGACCCAATTTTTGGCTCTACAGACATAGACTCAGTCCAAATTGGCTGCGGAGCACAACATCGAGGGGTTCACAACTCAAATGGTGGAGGTGGGACCTGTGAAGAAGGCGAGGCTTCATGACGGTGACCACTGGGCAGAGAAGGGCACCTGTCTCGTGAAGCTTGTGGACCGTCGACGTGTCGACCTCGAGAAGCACGTGACCCACACCGCACACCTAGAAAAAGAGGCAAGTTGCCCATGTCGCTCGATTTGTGACAAAGGTGTCAACGGAGCTCGCCAAGCGGCGCCCGAAACGAAAGCTCCTAGACAGACTCCCAAGCCCGTGCACATGGATTGTGGAGGACCTGGCGGATGCGGGCATTTTCACAGATGCCTTTTTCTCAGCCGGCGTGGCAGGGGCGCGGCAATGCCTCCACAGCTTCTCTCTCCTCGTCCTCTATTCTTATCAATTCTTGTGCGACGAAACCGCTGTGGGTCTGTTGTCGAACGATACAAAAAATAGCCTCGGTTTTCTCCGAACGCAGATCTTAGGTCTGAGAATGCAAGGCGCTGCCACTGAGCCCGGTTGCTGAGCTATAAATCTACTCCCTTCGACTATTCATTTCTCAGATTTCGGCCTAACGTTTAGTTGTGTCTCGAAAATGTCTCGCCGTTGTGAAGTTCATCAGGTTCGGCCGAGTACTTGCAGGTTGTTGCGTCTTTCAGTGAGGGTTTCGCATCCGAGTCTTCTTTTTGGTTTGGGTGTGTTGGTGTTTCTTCCCTAAAGTCTCTTGCTATCTATCATCTGCGTATCGGATCTTCCATTACGGGATTTATTCACCTTTGCATTGTTGTTTGCAAGGAAAACAATCCCTTGCCTGTTATTCTTGTGTTTTCTTCCATTGTCTCCGAGTTTGGTGAGGGGAAGGTTGTCATTTTGTAGATAAAATGCTTCTAATGTCTCTTTGCCGCGCAGATCTGGCGATCGGTCGCGATGCGTACTGGTTTTCTTTGATCCCTACTTGTTTTATAGACTGTGCTGGTGTAGGTTTGTAGCGATGTAGTGAGCTTGCTTTGATGTTGTCTTTTTTTCTTGTTTCGTTGTTTTGTACAAGCGCCATACCTATAAGGCAGAGCAGCTGAGCGGTCGGGGCTTGAAACACCCACGGCAATGGCTTAGGCTTGTTTTGAGATGTGGCAACAATGATGTAAACCTCTCCGGGATCTGGTGAAGAATTTTTCTGTACACAGAACCTCGAATAGGTTGCAACAGTCGGAAACACTTTTGTCTTCTCCATTCTATGAGACTGTTTTGTGTGTTTGTTGATGGCATGTTTTTTTGGCAGTTCTGACTCGTAAGATATACAACAGAGTTTATGAAGGAAGATCAAGTAGCTTTGACGTGGTTGAGGTCTGTCGTTTCTATCAGCAATAACTCGTAAGCTTCTTCCATCATCACTTTTTCTGTCTTCACCAAATCACTGAAATGTGAAAAGGCTATGGCTCAAACGTTGCAATCACACTGCGTTGCACTGTCTCATCCTTTCCACCTTTGTGTCACATAAAAATGCAATCACCACAGAAGAAGCAATTATCCTTGCTTGCAAGAACCCCATGATACAAAGTGGCTAAAGATTTCAAGTGCATTTTCACAACCATCATATAAAACAATAACAAAAACCTAGCTGAAAATAACAACCATGCCTCCCAAGAAGATGGATACAAGAAGAGCACACATCGATTCTTCACTCTTCAAACAAAAGGTGCATATAATTGTCCTCTTCAGCCCATTGCACAAGAGTAGGAAAGTAGATGAAACCCTTACTGCTTCACTGCATGAAATCTCCAGAAAACGTTTCAGACATATCCAATGGTACTGTGCAGCAATTATAATTTTTGATTTCAGTAATCCTGCAACCTTCGAAACAGAAATGGATCTTACCAAACGATATCAATTCCCTTTACAGTGACTTATGGGATCTTGCCACAATCAAATAGCATACATTAGATCTGCACCTCCTAACATGGAACTACTACCATCAACATCTCAAGGGAAAGAACATGATATCAATGCTTCCACATCAAAAGGTTGCAAGTCATTGAGGCCCTCCCCAGTCCTAGCAAATTTTACAGGGATTGACAGTTCCTCAAGGGAAAAGAGCATCCACAAATGTTTCCCAGTGGAAAGGTTGCAAGTCATTGAGGCCCCTCCCCAATCCAAACAAAATTGCAGGAATTGGAAGTTTCTAAACATGGCAACAGTAGTCATTTGTGCAAAAGCTCAAGAATATACAGAGAACAATGCTACATTTTTAATCAACATCCTCTGCCGATTCCATTTTCATCAGTCAAACAACCTATGCTTATTTGTGTTGCCTTAGATATCATAAGGCTCATTGAGCTTCGTATCAGATATTAAACTGATAAGAATAGATATTACACTTGATCTTAGCCAAAAGGCTGTGAAAGATAAAGATATTGTTGTGTTGCTTTAGTGTTGTCAAACTGTGTCCGGCTGATAGGGAACAGGATTACTCCTGTCAATCTTTCGGGAGCTAATAATGCACGTCATTCATCTAGCATTAGGATACAGTACAACACCAACTTAGTTCACCACACCACCACCTTGAGCAATATCATTGTAGATGAAAATATTGATAGACAATTATTTATGCATATAAAACATCGCGACCATCACATGAATTATTTATATTTCAAACTATTCGTTTTTTTCTCATTCAAAATTTTTTTGTGTAAATATTATTTGTAAAAAGTAGTCTCTAAAGAGTTTTAGAATTTTTTTTTTTTGGAAACTCAACTACGAATGAGTTTTTTTAAATTCTTGTCCATTATCAGATTCCTTGGTTATCAAATTCATATCATTTATTTCAAGTGTATCTTTGACTTGTCCTTGACATCTACCATTTTTGTGGTGAATTTGTAGTCCCTTCTAAATTTGACATGCCATGAAATTCACCACAAAAAAACCTTTGCTCACCAAGCGCCTTCTAGAACCAAGGTTTTAGCATCATTGTGGAACTTTCCTTTTTTAAAAAAGTTGTTACCCAAAATCAATGGTTTAGAAGGAATTTCCTTTCAATTTACTAATAATTGGTGTCAATGGTGTCAAAAACAACCTACAATTTGGGATATCTTATTCTAAAGTGAGGAATTGTTCAAATTTTACCAACAAGAAGGAGGAGAAACTTGGGTCCTTTTTTTATAAAATTAAAACAGTTTCTTCTAAAATATTTTTGAATTTTGTGATGTAGCCTCATTGGTGATCATCCATAAGACAGTGTAGCTAGATTTGGCTATAATCAAAATTATGAAAATGAAACCATTTCAACAAGGAAAATTATTGGCTACCTATTCAACCTTGTGGTTGAGGAAAATGCTCTAGATTTATGGAATGCATTATAATAGGTAGATTTGTATTTAAGCTTCATTTTGAAAAAGTGAAAAAAAAATAAGAATAATGATAAAAAGATGTTAAGTGCAAACTTAATGCATCCTTTAACACTTTGACCTGGGCCACTCCCCCTTGACCCCTTGGGTGTCACAATTTGTAACCTAATCCACCCCCTTGCTCTTGGTTTTCTACTCTAAATAAGTTCCAATTGTTCCCAAATCAATTTTTTCCAACCATCATTCTATAATGCAATGGTCTGAATGGAATCAAAGCCAACTAAAGTCCTCTCCTTTTAACAACTTTCTTTTTTCTTTTTTTAAAAATTTATATCTTCTTTTCTTGTCTATTGCAAATAACAATCTTATCTTTCTCTACCACTCCTTTATTTTTGCACTTGACTAGTTACAACCTTAAACTAGAACATACTCATGCAAACATTATCATACAATAATTCAACAAGTCTTTACACACAAAACAAATATCACATCTCCAAGAAGAGGTTACAATGTAGCTTTATTTCATCCCTAGGTGATCTCCCACTCCTTTTTCTAACTAAATCTTAACACAATTTTACCTTTCACACTTTACCACTACAAGATAACCTATCCCCAGTTTTTCTTTCTCTTGTTCCACAAGAGGGTGGACCATTACCTTTCGTTCTTAGGCCCAACAACAACCTTTTCAAGCTTTCTCCCCTCCTTTTTTTAACAACAAGCCTAGGTATCTCTTCTTGACTTTCCACCATTCACCTCCAGTCACCATGCTCATATATCCCCCACCTGAACAACCACCAACACCATCACATGATGATCTTTGCTTCCATTTTCAAAAGTGAGTGTTGACTTTATTGTTTCTAAATAAGCTTGTTCATCCATGATATTGTAGCATTCTCCCCCTTTCATCTACCTCACCCTCTCATGATGATGTGCCAAGATCCCTCCCCATCCTTACATAGATCACAACCTCATCATCACTTTTCTTTCATCACAACCCCATGTGCCCCATTCATCACGTGCCCCATTCATCATTCAAAAAGAAGAAAAAAAGGTCAAAATTATTTCCTTTCCTTTCAACTTTGTGGAAACGCCATTATTACTATCTTGCCTTAACCCTAATTGCTAGGCTTCTAAAAAACACCCTCCACCTTGTCTATATACCTCCTTATTTAACAAGCCTAGCCAATTTAGAGCTTGGATAAAATATTCCTACCTTATTTTAATCCAACCGGCCTACCACCTTTTTATCCTACTAGGCCAATCGCCCCTCAAGTCCAACTAGGATAAGGACACATGCCCTAACCTACTCCCTAAGACTTAAGGTTACCCCAAAACTTCATTGACCATTCTACATATCTTAATCAAAATTGGGTTAAAATAAAATAAGCCCAACAAAGGAGATGGAGGTTATTCAGTTTAATAATATCCCCTCCCCTCCTCCAAATTTTATTTCCCTCATATGCTCCCATATTTTTATTTTTATTTTATTATATAATAAAATATGATGATGATATATATATATATATATATATATATACACCACAAAAAACATTGTATATGCTTGATACCATATTTCCATCATCTATGCTACCTATTTCATGACTAATTACCATTTGACACTATCCTACCAATTGGATTCTAATTCTTTCTATCCCAATTTCCACATGAATTTATGTCATTATTCTCATTGAACAGTGAATGCATCAAATAAATTAACCTCCTCTTTGGTAAAAATGGTTTACCGATGTATATCATTCCCCAATCTTCCCCTTATGATTACATACAATATGGTTTAGAAAAAGATGGGTCACTTGTTTCCCATTCAATATGTTTTCATCCTTCTTCTTCCCTTCAACTTTCATCCAAACTTTGTCATTCACAACATACACAAAGCCTAAAGATTGTCACTTTAGAGTCAATTCATCAATTACTTAGTAAAGTTTAATCTTAATTTATGGTTAACTTTATACAAACCTTGTTTTATCATAATCTATAATTTTGGTAATCAATTTCCAATCTAATGTGATTAGATTGAGGTAAGAGAAGCAAGGTATGTGAATTTGCTAACTATAAGTGAATTAATGGCTCTTCATTAATGTTGGGGTAGTTCCTTTACCCTGAGATATCCATGAACAAACGTTTGAGGAAATGTAAATCAATTTAAATATTTCAAGTTTACCCTATTTAGCCATTCGTATATGCGTTTGAAGTTCACATTTAACTGAGGGCTAGTAATTGTTTTGAGGTAGGAAATAATTCCAAAAATCTTCTTGTGGTTTATATGCACTTGCATGTTTTGCCAGCAATAATGCACTTAGTTATTGTGAGTTTCTTTGAGCTGTGGTGCTTAATTTATTGTAATATTTTACAAATTTGGCATGGTAGGTGTTGTGTTCCATTGTACTGATCACCTTCATCCCCCAAAACTCTTATCTTAAACTTTTGGAACTTTATAAATAGACTAGCCTACCATTTGTCATTATAGGAACACATTTAGTATAGCATTTAAGGTATTGATTGGGTTTTTTATTTTTGCAAATATTTCCTTAATTAATTGATTGATTAGAATTGTAAATATTGTCATGTATTTATGCTTGCAAATGCTATTTGTGCAATTTAATTGATATTCCATTTAAGAACTTATTTCATTTCTACATCATGAAAATTGATCTGAATATTTCACTCATCCATGAGGTGAAATATGGGTGGGGGGGGGTCGGCAGTAGGTAGGGGGGTATTTAAA